>Ga0075120_10002303_pt1 | contig 13967 bp, 17 predicted proteins | sample AntAceMetag02UKL_FD_69792 | JGI IMG/M metagenome (GOLD analysis project Ga0075120, IMG submission 69792) | Saline lake microbial communities from Ace Lake, Antarctica - Antarctic Ace Lake Metagenome 02UKL | ecosystem: Environmental > Aquatic > Non-marine Saline and Alkaline > Saline | place... | reverse complement strand
CTCTTCCATCATAGCCTTTACATGGTCATCGTCTCCTGGAATATGTTGATAAACCCCCAGGTCGACCTGAGCTATTTTATCCATTCCAAAATTTTCATGCAACTGGCAAAGTACTGAGGTTTCTATGTCATAGCCATTTGAGAATTGAATCTCCTTAAGTGCATCGATTGAAAAGGCGCATTCACCTGAAACTGGATAACCTATTTCATCAAGTCCAGAGAATTCATTCATCTTTTTAAGCGCTCGGAAAAGTGGTATCATTCCTATTCTTGCTAGCCGTCCCCCAAAATGAAAACCGTCCTTTTTTACGTTTTTCCGAACGTATGTTGCCTTAGTGAAGACTATATCTGGATTGCATTTGTATGTTGTGCTATTCGCATGCCAGCCGTCAAGGATGGGTTTACAGAGCGCCTCGACATAAAACTTCCTAAAGCTCTTAATATCAGAATCAACAAAACAGATTATGTTCCCATAAGTTACGGGAATTGAATACCAAAGACCTGCACCTTTGCCCTTTTTTAGGGTTTCTATCTCATCTTCTGTTAAGAGCTTGTGGTTGAGGAAAATCTTATGCAAAAGAGGGTCAAGCTGGGAGAGGAATCTTATTGAAAAGTCAAAACGCCCTTCCATGGACTTTTGCTTCCCTTCAGGCATAGAACGCACAAAATCCACTTCACGCTTAAAAGTTGTACACTCGTTAACACAAAGGGCAAGGAGGTAGCGCATGAATTCAAAATCTGGCATCCCTTTGCTATCACGCGAGCCGTCAACAATAACTATCTCATCAATAGCTCCCCTGTCAATGAGCTTTGAAAGCTTTCGTATTACCATTTGCATGGTCTCAATATACTCTTCAGAGCCGTTGTTAAACGTGGGAAGAACAACAGAGATTATTACGGGGTTAACTCCCGCTTCACGATAGACATTAGATGAAAGCTTTGCTTCTTCAAGGTCCTTTTCACTGATTGACTTAGATTCAGAGAATGGGATAGTCTTGACCATTGCCTAAATTAAGGGCGCCTAGCTAAAAAACTTGCTTTAGCTAACAAGGCTTTTATAATTTTAAGCGAAATACTTAACTATTAAAAAATGCCAAAGCCAAAAACAAAAAAAATTGCATATAAAATAGCACCAAGGAACTCACAAACCTTGCCAGCTAAAAATAGGCACACTAAGCTTTGGGGCCTAAATGTTCTTAAAGAGGTTGCAAAGGGCGACCCGCGCTGGACTATTCCCAAACACCATGTATTAACATCAATTTCTGAATTGGAAAAAAAGCATATAGCAGATGCCAGGAGAGTACTTATAAGGACTGATGAAAATGGAGCTTATTACACTGATTACAATTATCCAAGCATGCCACGTAATGAGCTTAAATTTGCTAGATATGAACCGATGTGGATTCGTACTATGCGAACCAAAAAACTCATGGAAAAGATGAATGTGGACTTACATACCAAAGATAATCCTGAAGTGGCAAAAGATTTTTCTGAAAAAGGAGCCAAGTTTCTTTTATTACCAACAAAGGCGAGGTCAGAAATCAAATCGTTTGGTAGCATAGCATACATTAACAAAACCAATCCTGTAAGTGTAGTTTATCATTCACAACCTTTTTCAAAAGAGCACAGCGAGCATATGAGGACACACACGTTAGATACTAATGTATTTAGTCTGAATTTTGCAAAAGACGGGAATATCTCTGAAAGCGAAATTAAAAAATCCTCCAGACTTACAGATTCACAAAATATGGATTCTGAATCTGCAAGAGAACTTATGCTAAAACTGCTCAAATCAGGCAAATTAGATACAAAAAAAGGTACGATTGCCGAGCTTTTCTTCCTTCGTTGGAAAGGTGCTAAGCCAGGCAATCTGGAATTTTATGACTTAGGTCACGAAAAATATGTTAACCCATAAGCTAAAAGAATGCCAAAACCAAAACAGCGCAGACACACTAAGCTTTGGGGGCTAAATGTCCTTAAAGATGTTGCAAAGGGCGACCCGCGCTGGGTTATTCCGCACCATCATGTTTTAAGCCACCCGTCTGAACTAAAAAAAGAACATATAAACGGCACTAGAAGAATACTTATCAGGACCGATGAACTCGGTAATCATTATTCTATGTTTGATTGGCCTGATATGCCGCGCAATGATGTTGATTTTGAAAAACACGAAAGCGAGCAAGATCGCCTGATACGTGTACGCCGGCAGATGGAAAAAATGCATGAATTTACAAACTCATTCAATGAGTCTCCAGAGGCGGGGAAACTGGCAAAAGAACGATTTAAATTCCTGCTTTTACCTACAAGACCAAAGAGCGAAATTGAGGAATTTGGTTCGGTATCTGTATATAACCCAATCGAAAAACCCAAGCGCATTGAGCTCTACACACAGCCATTTAAACATATAAATCCTAAGCTACTCGCATTGCACATAGCTCGAACTCCGTCTTATTCAAAATCAGCAGAAAAACTAATGTCAAAATTACTAAAGTCGGGCAAATTAAATCTTAGTCCTGGGTCAGAAACCAAACTTCAGTTCCTTCGCTGGAAAGGCGATGCTCCTGGGAAACTAGAGTTCTATGACCTTGGCCACTACAAAAAAGCCGATAAAGACTAGATCCTCTTTATACCCTTTAGCTCTTCGGCAAACATCTTGCCCTTTTCATCGATTTCTGCTATTCCTTTTTTCGATTCAGTAGTGTCGATTATTTCAAGCTGTTTTTTGACAAGAGTAGTAAACACATCCATGATATTTACAAACTTGTTTGTCATAACATCAGAGCGGCGTGTCACCCACATCATAATTCCGTAAAACGAAAGACACAAACCAAGAACCAAAAGCACTAGAGAGATAATCCCCATGTTGCTTGCCATTGCAGGGTCTAATATCTTTTTTTGCGCCCAGTCTAGATTAGAAAGACTTGAGGCCACACCCCAAAAAGCGAGCATTAAACCTATTACCAAAAGTGCCGAGACCTTAAATTCGATAGTTTTTATCCTGGTTGAAGCTTTCATTTTATTTACCGCCCTTTTGATATGATTATGGGATTAGGAATAAAAGTACAATAAAAATACAACATAAGTGTTTTAATAAACTAACAAGTAATTTTTCAAGATAAAAATGAACCCAAATCTTATGAGTAATCTGCTTTTGACCGGAACGACACTACAGACAATAGAACAAGAACTTGTCGCCCAGTTTTCATTCCTTGCATTTTGGATAATTTCAATGTTTTTTGGTCCAGGTATGGCGATGGCTTATGGGATTGAGCATAACTTCAGGCCCCTTACCTCAATTGCAATTCTTTTTGTTTTGGAACTAATTGCAATAGTCATAGTATATAAAATTCTTGAACGCCTCCCACTAGAAAAAAGATACACGAATAAATATGTAAACAAAATCCTTGACGAGGTTGACCCACATGGTAAAGGAACTATTGCCAAGATGGGTGATTTTTCAACTAAACTAAAGATTCGCTGGGGTGAGGTAGGATTTATGGCGGCATTGGTTCTTTTAACAATAGCCTACGGTGTTTATGTGGGCGCAGTCTTTGCCTATTTTATAAGGTTGACTTTAAGGGACTCTATATTCGCATTAACTGTTGGTGCCTTTGCAGGTCTTACTATATGGTATGGCATTGAGTTTTTTGTTCCGGCATTTGCCCCGGTGCTGTTTGTCATAATGACTGGCGGCGCAATATGTATGCTCCTTTATGGTTATGTGCAGCGTAACGAGCGCATAAAAAAGATGGTAATCAAAATAGTCGAAAACGAAAAGAAGAATACAGTTGCAGCAAAAAGGAAGTTAGGGGAAGCCAAAACTAAGTCAAAAAGGGTTGGCGAAAATGCCAAAGCAGATGCTAAGAACTTAGGATCTAAAGTCAAAGAAGATTTAGGTAAAGTCAAATCTAAAGTAGAAAAGGATCTTTAGAAATTTAAGTTCAATAGAACCTGAACCTTATTTATATCTTCTGCTCGAGTAATCTTAAAAATGGAAAGAAGAGTAATGATTTCAAATGTTTTGGGGTTCACAATACTTATTGTGGGTATCATCGTTCTTTGGTCCTACTATGTAGGGTCCACAGAAGATGCGATGACAGAAAAAGCGATAACAAATTTTGAAGAATGTGCAAATGCAGGATATCCTATAATGGAGTCTTATCCTGAACAGTGTTGCACATCCGAAGGACAGTGTTTTACAAACGGGAAGCAAAACGTTGAGCCACCTATTGTTAAACCAATTGGACCAGACCTCCCTATTGCATCTGATGATGAAGTAAAAAGTATCTCAGATTCAATAAACAAATTCAGTTTTGACATGTATGATCAATTAGCCCCGAGTGGAAAAAACATATTCTACTCCCCTTTTAGCATACACGACGCTCTCACTATGACTTATGAAGGTGCGCGCGGAGAAACCGCAACTGAGATGGAAAACGTACTCTCTCTCCCTGTCGATAAAGTCAATCTGAATCCGTCATATAAGTCACTTTTAGAATCACTTAAAGGCGATAACACCTTTGATCTTTCAGTAGCCAATGCAATTTGGCCAGAAAAAGACTACGCGTTCCTTCCAGAATATATCTCAATTGTCGAGGATTATTATCTTGCAGAGACAAAGCCCATGGATTATAAGAACGATCCAGCTGGCGCAGTAAAAGAGATAAATGATTGGGCCAAAGAGGAAACAAACGGCAAGATAAAAGACCTGCTCCAGCCAAGTGATGTAAATCCGATGACGCGCATGGTTCTTACAAATGCCATATATTTCAAGGCTGACTGGATGACTAAGTTTAAAGGTATTGACACCTTGAATATGACCTTTAATACGTGCCAAGGAAAAACGTCAAAAGTTCCGATGATGCGCATGTGGGACGAGTCCTTCCCTTATACAGAAGGCGAGGGATGGAAAGCAATATCGCTTCCCTATAAAGGAGACAAGACAAATATGCTAATAATCCTGCCTGATGACATGTCAGCCTTTGAAGCTGGACTAGATGAAGCAAAATTCAATGAAATCAAAACTAGCCTTTCAAATACACCGCTAGATGCAATCATGATACCAAAATTCAAGCTTGAAACTGAATACAGGCTTTCAGATGTTTTAAAAGCGATGGGTATGCCCCTAGCATTTACTTTTGGCCCCGCAGACTTCTCAGGAATGGATGGAACACGGATGCTTTATATAAGCGATGTAGTACACAAAGCTTTTGTCGATGTTGCAGAAAACGGTACTGAGGCGGCTGCAGCAACTGCGGTTATAATGGCGGAGGGAATGGCAATGCCCGCCCCCCCAAAACCCAAATTTATAGCAGATAAGCCTTTTATCTTTGCCATAGTTGATGACAACTCAGGAGCAATACTCTTCCTTGGGAGGATTGTTGATCCGAAGGGCGAGAATACTCTTGAAAATTGTTAAAAACAAAATGGAAAAAAATCAAACAATAATCTTAGGTATAGTTATATTAGTTGTGATTGCAGTAGCAATACTTCTTCTTCTGCCCCAAAACACAGTGCCCGACAACAAAGCGACCATCTCGGATTTTGAGACTTGCGCTGCAGCAGGCTTACCTATATTAGAATCATATCCAGAGCAGTGTTGCGTACCTAATGGGGGTCCCTGTTATACTAATGAGAAGCAAAAAGTTGAGTTACCAATTGTTAAACCCCAAATACCAACAGCCACAACAGAGGATGTTAAGGATATAACAGAGTCCATAAACAAATTCAGCTTCATTTTGTATAGCGAGTTGTCAAAAGATGGTGATAATGTATTTTATTCGCCTTTTAGCATACATGACGCACTTAGCATGACTTACGAAGGCGCGCACGGAGAAACCGCAACTGAGATGGAAAACGTACTTTCTTTGCCAACTGACGCGACTGTACGACAAGAAGGTTATCAGACTCTTCTCAGCTCGTTTAATCCTACAGGCGAGGCTTACAACCTTTCGATTGCAAACGCGCTTTGGCCTGAAGAGACTTATCCTTTCCTTCCAGAGTACATAAGTACCATTGAAGACTACTATTTTGCAGGGACGCAAGGTATGGATTACATAAATGACTCCGAGGGTTCAAGAAAGATAATAAACTCATGGGTCGAGGATAAGACAAACGAGAAGATAAAAAACATCCTTGCATCAGGTGATGTCAATTCACTAACGCGCATGGTTCTTACAAACGCAATATATTTTAAGGGCAACTGGGAAACTTCTTTTGACCCGGAAAACACGCACAACAATACCTTTATCACTTGTCCAGGGGTAGTCTCTGATGCGCCGATGATGTCGATGTTTGATGAGGTTAATTTCCCTTACACAGAAGGTGACACTTGGCAGGCAATAAGCCTTCCATATGAAGGGGACAGGCTTAGTATGGTGATAATACTACCTGATGACATAACTGCTTTTGAAGCAGAGCTTGACGAGTCAAAGTTTGCCGATATCTCAAATCAGCTTGTTCCAACGGATTTAGATTATCTTGAGATACCAAAATTCAAGATTGAGACAAGATATGGTTTAGGTGGGGTGCTTTCTTCCCTAGGTATGCCTCTTGCTTTCTCAATGGCAGCAGACTTTTCGGGAATGGATGGCACAAAAGACCTTTATATAAGTAAGGTTATCCATAAAGCTTTTGTTGATGTCAACGAAGAAGGCACTGAGGCTGCAGCGGCAACTGTTGTTGTCATGAATCTAAAGGCTGTAATGGAGCCTGAACCAAACCCAGTCTTTATTGCAGACCACCCATTTATCTTTGCGATACTTGATGACGAGTCCGGAGCAATTCTTTTCCTTGGGCGTATTGTTGACCCTGTGGGAGAACATACACTTAAGGCCTGTGATATAATGCCAGATACAGGAGACTTCCATACCTGCAGCGACACCGAAAAGACAATTGATATCTGCACGATGCAGTACGACCCGGTCTGTGGCACTGACGGAGAAACATATGGCAACGGATGCTCGGCTTGCGCTGCCCAGGTGGATGGCTGGTTCCCTGGCGAATGCTAAACGGTGAAAATAAAGGATTGCCTGGAATTTGCAAGAAAGAACCCGACATGTTATCTAGCAACGGCAACAGAGTCGGGCGAGCCTAAGGTTCGCCCCTTTCTTTGCTGGGCAGCCGATTCCTCCGGCTTTTATTTTGACACAGCAGACTACAAGGATACCTGGCAGGAAATAAATGATAACCCTAAAATCGAGGTCTGTTTCCACCCTCAGGGTAAAAAAGAATATCTAAGAATATCTGGTGAAGTGGATATAATAGATACCCCAGAGGCGAATTCTTTGATAGATAAAATTTCAGATGAGGATTTTGGTCTGGGTTCCACAATGTCAAAAGAGGGGGGAATAGCGCTTCTTTCGGCTCAAAGACCTTACTCGCCAAATACTCGGGCATTTAGGATGTCTCATGGTAACTGCATAGTCTGGAACAGGGACTCGAGCGGAAAGAGCCACAGAGAAGAACTTAGTTTTTAGTCTTTTTCCCATGTACGGGACAATTCGTGTGATTCTCAGGCGTACATTCAACAAATTTTCCAGTCTTATAAAAATATTTAAAATGATCAAGCCAGCGGGGCGTGCTTTCAGAATAGTTCATAAACTCTACAAAAGCACTAAGTCTCTTTGATGTTTCTTTACTAAGGATATGCTCGATTTTGCAGGCGTCTTCTTCTGCGAGTTTTTTTTCTATGCCAAGCCCTGTTAAAAAGGCTGATAGCATCTCATGTTTGTTTCGAGTTTCGATTGCGATTTTTAGACCATTTTTTGTAAGTGTTACGTCGTGATATTTTTCATAATTTATGTAGCCGGACACCGCTAACTTTTGGAGCATCTCAGTTACGCTTGACGGGCTAAGCTTAAGCATTTCTGTTAAGTCCTTTTGCTTAGCAGACCCTTTTTTACTTATAAGCTCTTCTATTGCTTCAAGGTAGTCCTCTTTTCTTTCAGTTCTCATTTGAATTTAGTATTCTTTTTCCCTTTTTTGTCAGGGAGTAGCCATTCACAAGTTCCTTATCTGTATTAGAGGAAAGAAAGCAAAAAGAGCAGCTCTTATCACAGGTCACTTGCGATTTTTCTGCCTGCAGGTATCTCATTGAAGTAAGGAGTTCTATTCGAGATTTTAGCTCATCCGAGCTTATTTCCAAGGCGGATGCAGTTTCATTTAAACTTCTTTTTTCCAAAAGTGCGCTTAAAGTCTCTTTTATCATTTTCCAGCTTTTGCAAGATTATTTAATGCGAATTTATCCCTCCAAACGAGCAGTCCAAAAAGAGGGAGGAGCACAAGAAGCACAATAGGCTTAAGTGCCATTGTAAAATCAAGTGATGAAAAAGTCCACTCTGATTCTATTGCCATGTTTAAGAGCTCACCACCAATAAGGATTATCGCGATAACTGCCAAGATGACTGCAATTAGTATGCCGACATAAATATAGGCTACACCCTCATTTATCCCGGCATGAAGCTCCTTTGCGCCAAATAAGAAAATCACCGCAATTACAATTAATGTAAACCCACCCATTATGTCTGCGGGGAAAAAGAAGAAATCATTAAAGCCAAATATCATTATGATTTCATTTATGAGGACAAGAGTGCCTACTGCCAGGTATATCGCCCCGACAATGAGCCCGAATAAGAACTTTCCTTTTAATTTTTTGTTTTCCATCTTTAGCTAAAACCCAAAATAAGCCCTCCTTGATATATCAAAAATGCAGCTATCCAGGCAATCCCTATGCTATATGTCGCAGAAAATGCCATCCACTTCCAAGAACCAGTTTCCTTTTTGATGACACTAAGTGTCGCAATGCATGGAACATAAAGAAGTGTAAATACCATAAGTGAAAGGGAGCTAAGGGGTGTGAATGCAGCATCTTCTTGCAGACTTAAGGAAAGTCCCTTAGTTTCGTCATTACTATAAAGGACGCCAAGGGCACTTATTACAAGCTCCTTTGCAACAAATCCGAATATTAGTGCGACAACCATCTTCCAGTCAAAACCAAGCGGAGCAAAAATAGGTTCTAGGGTCTGACCGATTACACCTACATAACTATCTGCCCCACCATAAGTTACACCTTCTGGGAAGCTTGCAAGGAACCAGATTATAATCGCGCCGATTACGATTATCGGTCCGGCTTTTTTGATGTAAGTAAAGCCAAGGTTCCAGGCGTGTAAAAAAGACGTCTTAAATGTGGGTCTCCTGTAAATGGGAAGCTCCATGATAAATGGTGCGGCCTCGCCCTTAAAGACAAATTTCCTAAGAAGAAGGGCCGAAAGTATTGCAACAACGATGCCCAGGACATATAAGCTAAAGATTACAGTTCCTGCTTCGTGCCCAAAAAAGGCACCTGCAAGAAGGATAAAGACTGGAAGGCGTGCACCACAACTGATAAATGGAGTTACAAGAATAGTTATGAATCTGTCTTTCTCATCATCGATTGTTCGTGTGGCCATTATGGCAGGCACATTGCATCCAATCCCCATGAGCATCGGGACAAATGACTTTCCCTGAAGGCCAAGCTTATACATTAACCTGTCCATTACAAAGGCCGCGCGCGACAGATATCCACTGTCCTCAAGGACTGAAAGCATAAGAAACATTATAAATATCGGCGGCACAAAGACAAGGACGAAGCCAAGCCCCCCGATTATTCCATTACCTAGAAGGGAACCAAAAAGTCCCGGGATGGCGTCAAGAACAAAGACTGATAAATCTGAGAAAAAGGTCCCTACGATCTCCATAAATGGCGTTGAAAGGGTGAAAGTTAGCTCAAAAGCGGCCCAGATTATTATCAAAAATATGGGTATCCCTAAATACTTATTGGTAACTACGCGGTCTATCATATCGCTTACAGTAGTTTTGCCCGCACATATCGTGCATACTTGAGGTAGGAACAAGGATATCGCAGAGTAGCGTTTATCAACCATCTGGGCTTCATATTTTTCAGAATCAATACCCTTTAAGAATTTTTTGACTTCGGGCCAAGCGGGGCTACTAGCGACATTTTCAATTGCATTTTTGTCGCCCTCAAGAAGTCTTGCCGAAAGCCATCGCAAAGGTATCTTTTTTGAAAGTTCTGCGTCTTCCCCAAGGACTTTTTCCAAGGACAAAATCTTTCTTTCGATTCTTGAACCGTAGCTTATCTCATGGATATGTTGCTTTGTTTTTGATACCTCAGTTATAGTTTCAAGAAGTTTTTGGGTTCCTTTATCTTCACTGGCAACAGTTTTAACTACTGGTACACCTAAAAATTCAGACAGGCGCGACACATCAATTTTATCACCCCTGGTTTCTGCCATATCAGACATGTTTAAAGCGATAACTACTTTGCTTCCAAGTTCAAGGATCTGGGTTGTAAGGTACAAATTGCGCTTTAGGTTTGTTGCATCAATTACATGCACGACGACATCGGGTTTTTCATTTATAAGGTAGTCCCTGGCAACAATCTCATCCTTTGAATAAGCTGCAAGACCATAAGTTCCTGGGAGATCGACAAATTCAATCTCATACCCTTCGTATTTTTTCTTTCCACTAAGCTTCTCGACAGTGACTCCCGGCCAGTTGCCCACCCTTTGCCGACTCCCAACAAGGCGGTTAAATACTGATGTTTTTCCGACATTGGGGTTTCCTGCAAGGGCTACAGTTATTTTTTCCACTTCACTCTTTTATGAGAATGCCTTCTGCAAGGCGCTTTGATATGCAGTATTTGGCGCCGTTTATCTCTATTATTAATGCGCGGCCTTGGGTGCTGATTAACTTGACAGGCAAGCCCTCCTTAACTCCCAGGTCCATAAGTCGTCTTCTTGAGCCGCCACAGGTCTGAATATCGAGTATAACTACTTCCTCTCCAAGCGGAGCTAAAAGAAGGCTTTTACCTTGCGCTTGTCCACATCTGTGCCGACATCTCCTCATTTTCTGGTATCTTAGAACCTGGCAATATAAAAACTTTTCGGTATACCGAAAACTCTTAATTGATTTTTATTCCAAGGCCCAAAATAATTAACAGAAAAAAATGGTACAGACAAAGGAGCAAAAGGTCCTAAGGCGAGACGTTATGAATCAGATTTCATTACTCCTTACTAGCGCTTTTGCCTTAGTTGCCGCCCTTGCTTGGAATGATGCCATAAAAGCAGGATTTAGCGAGCTATTTGGCACACAAACTGCGGTTTATGCGATGATAATCTATGCAGTGGTTGTTACCATCATTGCTGTTGTCCTAATCATTATGTTTGCGCGCTCAGGCTTTAAGGCAAAGGACATTGACGACTAATCTGGACTATTGGATTTTAATTATAAGTTATAATGGCAAGCATTAAACGCAAGTGGGATTTACTCTCAGAAGAAAAAAGAAGTGAGAGTATTAGGGAACTGACTAGTTTTTTTAAAACACAAAGAGATGAAGAAATCGGAATGATTGCTGCTGAATCTATACTGGATCATTTTTTGCAAAGTGTTGGAATAGAGCTTTATAACAAAGGCGTGGAGGACTCCATAACTTTGTTAAGAGGACGTTTTGAAACCTTGGAACTGGATATGGATTCCCTATTGAAAAAATAATCCAAGGCCCCTACCTAGAACATGAAAATGAGCGGACCCGCCGGGACGCTGAGGTGGATGTTTCTTCAATACCAATGATAAAGATTGCTTTTGGAAAATGAAGAATTGCTATGCGATAAAAGGATTATAATTTGTCTATCTCTTTTCTAATGCTGTTATACCAATCATAAATTATTTCCTTCATTCTAGTCTTGATTTCATCCCTTTCGCCTACTTTATACAAATAGGTGTAACCGCCCCTGGGTAGGTTCTTTCGCAGTCTGTTAACAAGTTGCTTTTTGAGAAGACTTTTCATAGCTTTCTGGATAGTTGTTCTTTCTAGGTTCATCCCCTTTGCGATTTTTGATATCGTTGTCTCACCTTCATTTTTCAACAAGAAAATCAAGACATTATACTCAGTTTTATTCAAATCGAATGAACACTTGATTAACTCCTCATGTGTTATCTTCTTGCATGCGAAGGTAACATCCTTGATGGCTGAGTTATTTCCCAAGCCGTCAGCCACGAAACATGCGTTAGAGACTGCCTTGATATTGTTCTTTTTGCAAAAGTCTATGGCATTTTTCGATTCGGATCCAGGTTGCATCCAAACATTATCTACCCCGATGTTCTTACATTCAATCACAACCTTTTCTGTGGCTTTTGGGGGAACCGTAGTTATGACCACATTTGGTTTCTTGGGCAATGACTCTAAATTAGGGTAACATACAGTATTACCTATTTTTCGGTGTTTTGGATTTATTGGATAAACATTAAAGCCTAATGATTTTAGCGTCTGGAATATTCTTGAGCCCCACTTGTTGGGATTGGACGAGACACCGACTACTGCGATTGTGTTGTTTCTGTCCAGAAAATCGTTAGGATTCATTCTTGCCACCAAAAAGCCTACTGAAAAAGGATTTTTTCAATCCAAGCATTGTTTCAATATCATCTCGTAGATTGTCTTCGCTGGGGGCGCCACTTTTTCTCTTAATCTCTTTCCCTTCATTATCAAGGAACAATATTGTGGGTAGTCTTGTTATACCATATTTTGAGGACAGCTCTTTGCCTTCAGCAGTTTTTATTCTTACCTTTTTGTATGACAAGCCTTGCTCACTATATGCCGGTGCGACCCTTTGGACTGCGCGTTCCGCTTTGGGGCAGTGTGGGCAGTGTGACGAGACAAAGACCAGTATTTTCATCATTCAGCTTTCCTTGCTTACAAATAAAAAACAATGGCAATGACCCTGCCCCTCTATCTCTTTCTTATGATAAGCACAGGGACACACGTTCTTATCATTGTGTTCCACTCTGCATGGGCAATATCTCTTCCCAAATATTTTCTCGTTTTCAAGTAAGCCAGTAACAAGCATCTCGATTATCTTCTGGTCGGGATTTAACTTAAAGCCGTTCTCTTGTGCATACTTCTCATAGTCTTCAATAGTCCCTTTGATCTTTTCATCCATATTAATCTCTCAAGGTAATCGCATTATTTGGGCAGGCAGAAACACACGCCCCACAACTCTTACAGTTTTCTGGGTGCTTGACAACGACCTTCCCAGATATTATTTCCAAAACTCCGAAAGGGCATGCGTTAACGCAAATACCGCATCCAGCACAGATACTTTGTTTTATTTTTGGTGCCATTTTACACTAGTTTTTTATCCATTTTAATCTTCTTCAGGGATACAAAGACCTTTCCTCATTATTTCTTTGCTGGTTTTATAAACCAGATAGACGATTATTGAGGTGAGGATAGTCAAAAGAAGAATTGACAGGATTTCAAAAAATTGGATTTTTGTTTCATGATACATCAAGAGTGTCGCTATCGTTATTGCCGCCATTGGAAAGCTATAAGCCCACCAGGATAGATAAAATTTTATTTTTGAAAACAAGGTTACTTGGGCAAAGACAAGCAACAGCAAGAATAAAGAGGTATAATATAATATTCTTGCGAAAGGGTCTATTTCGCCAACTAATTTTACATAAGCAATAAAGGCTATCGCAGGCGGTGCAAATAATATAAAGAAAGTAGGGATTAACTTATCTGCAATTGGGTGGTGGAATATTATCCTATTGAATACAATTGTGAATAATACTGCCCACATGATAATACCAATGCTAAAAAAGAACCATGAGAGTTCTATGTAACCTAATTGGACGCCCGCAATCGGGATTATAACATTTCCCACTATAGGTATGAACCAGGATGGGTTAAGATGCTCGAATTCAAATTTTGAATGCCTTAACCACATTGAGGTGATGGCTATGGAGAATATAAATTGGAGTATTACGCCGATTATCCATAGATTTCTTGCAAGCAACAGATTCATATCCAAATAGATAATACTCAATATCAAGAATATTTTTGCGAATATCGGAAAAAAGTTTATCTTGATTGGATGGTTTATCTCTTTTCGCACCTCATCCGGAAAT
>Ga0075120_10002302_pt1 | contig 13991 bp, 14 predicted proteins | sample AntAceMetag02UKL_FD_69792 | JGI IMG/M metagenome (GOLD analysis project Ga0075120, IMG submission 69792) | Saline lake microbial communities from Ace Lake, Antarctica - Antarctic Ace Lake Metagenome 02UKL | ecosystem: Environmental > Aquatic > Non-marine Saline and Alkaline > Saline | place... | reverse complement strand
AGATCCATTAGAAGAGGATTTGCCATTTTAGTTTTTATATCGCTAGGGAAGAATGAGTGAGGAGAAAGTAACAACAACAGAAGAGGTAAAGAAGTCTACATTAAGTGATATTCCTAATGGCTCTGGTAAGACTAAAGATGAAGAGTCTGAATCTTCTGTCGGGAGAAGAAAGAAGAAGAGAAGACGAAGAAAGATCATTTTGAATCTTAAATGTCCTCTTTGTGAAGGTGGTATCAAAGATGTTTCTTACAAGGATGTCTACCAGCTCAAGAAATTTACATCTGTTAGAGGTAAAATCATTTCTACTGAGAAATCAGGTATGTGTCATAAGCATCAGAATATGATAAGGAGAGCAATAAAGAGAGCAAGGTATCTTGCACTTCTTCCTTTTGTGACTAAAGATTAGTAAGAGTAATCATTGCAAAAATACCTAGATTAAGGTACATTTTACCAGTATATTTTTGATCTATATTTTAGTGGAAGGACTGCCTATTCTTCAAAAAAACGCCTATATTTCTGTATTAATAAAAGACAATGGTCTTTATGCAAATCTTGCATATACTGACTATTCTAATGATACTGTATACATCCTTCATGATTATACAGATCTTTATCCATTGAAAAGAAAATTAGATGATCATATATTTGGTATCAAGTTCTGGGAAGAATATTTCAATGCTTTAGAAAAGAAATGGGATTGGGATATTGTAGAACGAAGTGATAATAGATTCCTCAAATTCTTAGACTTTCAGGGAGAATTTTCTGGAGTTACAGGTATAAAGGTATTAATAGATGATAATCAGAAATTCTTCAGGAAAATATATGATTCTCTTAAAGAATTCTCTAATGAAATAGCGCTTAGGGTTGTAGACGATACTCATATTAAAGAATTATTTGAACTACTATCTAATAAGCTTCAGTATGATGATATGTTACTTTTGGATTTAGATTTACCTGAGTTTTCTGTGTATAGATATAAGGCAGGAGAGTTTAGTAAAGGTATGATATCTTGGCAAAATGAGACAGGATTAATAGATTCTATTAAGAATTCTAAAGTAAAAGCTCTAATGTCCGTAGATGTATCTATGGATGAGATAATGAATAAATATGCTAATTTTGTATTAAGACCTCAAAGACAAATAAATGATCCAATATTAGCAGATATACTAAGAGCATTTTGTATTGTACAAAATCTTACGATATACAATGAAAATAAAAAGAAACTTTTTGGAGTAGGTTGGCAAGAACAAAATACAGCAATATTTGTAACAGGGAGATTGATAGAAGTGATGCCTTTAAAGGATATCTTACTTTCTTTAATAGATGGTTTTGAATTACTAGGTGATTTTGATTTGTATATAGATCGAAAAGGATTAATATATTCATATGGTAGAAGTATGTCTTTAGGCAAAGAATCTTCCGATGTCATTTTAGGAAGACATGAGATATTACCAAAGGCAATAAAGGTGTATCTACCAGAGTTGCATACTAAGAAATCAAAGAACAAGGTCATCTTTCAAGGTTCATTCTCTTCGATGGGATTTGATAGAGAGGAACTTTTTGCAATTAATCCAGAGATATCTATATTTAATATTCCTAGTACAGAAGAAAAAGTAATATTTGATGGGAAGTTTGTAAATAGTGCAGATATGGTAAATGGAGACGGTTCTAAACTTTCCTTTGTATCTTCATGGGAGTCTACCTTATATGACAAAGTAGTAGTTGATGCAAGGATTAAACCAGTTATATATGGTCCTAATGTGTATGCGAATAGAAATAAATTTAAAAGTTGGTTCGATGAAGGTAAGGGATAGAGTTTTTGAACAATATGAGAAGTATGAGTTTACTATTCCATTAAATGATAGTGTAAAGCTTTTTGTTAAGGAGGGAGAGGATATTGGCTTCGGAGACAATCTTTTCACAAGAGGTGAAAGTTCAACAAAAGAATCTTTGTATCTTCCGAGAGAGTTGGGGTGCAGTATCAAGAAAAGTAAATCATGTGTAGCATCTCTTCCTGGAGAATTTGTTCAAAAGGGAGATATTCTTGCCGAAAAGGTTTCTAAAAATGGCCTTACTGTAAAAAGGGTAGAGGCTGGTCATTCTGGTATCATCAGTACTAAAAGACTCTCTGATGGGTATATTGATATTTTAGGAGAACAATCTAGTGTGGAAGTGAAGAGTAACTTTACAGGGAGGGTACTATCTGCCGATTCAGTAAGAGGACTTAAGATATGTGCAGAAACTACAGCAGTAGATTTAAGAGCTGTCAGTAAAGATTTCTTTAATGCAAAGAGAGAGAATGAATCTATATCAGGAGAATTTATTTTAATAGGAGATGGTACTTCCGTATATACACTGAAGGATTTAGAAGATGATTATAGGGGGAAGGTTGTTTTTGCTGGTAGATTTGTATATGAAGATGTAATTAAGAAGATCTTTGAGCTTGGTGCAGTATGTGTATTGGTATATGCTATGGATTATCAATTATTTAGAAGTATTAACCTCCCAGTAGGAGTAATTGGTGGTTTTGGAAATATTAACTTTCCTGTAGAGATAAGGAAAGGTATTGCTGATATGTCTAGGTGTTTTGTAGTAGCAGATGGAGAAGAAAAGCAAGTATTTTTTGTTAAAAAGGGGAATATGTCATTACATTCATCAGAGGATCAAGATGATGATTTTGTAGATATGTATATTGGAGAGAGAGTCATGTCTTATGATTCTCAATCATATGGAAGAATTGGGAAAGTAATTGAATATGATCAAGAAACCGATTACTTAACAGTAGAATTCCAAAGGGGGATTAATAGCGTAATATCTATTAACTCAGTAGCTTTTGTTAGTTTGTAATGATTCTTCCTGGCGATTATAATGAATAGATTTATTTTTCAAATACTACTTAATGACTAGATCAGAAAGCTCAATAAAGAAATTAGTAGGGATTTTAATACTTGTTGTATCAGTTTTCGTCACTGGTTTTGCTGTAGGGAGGGTGCTTGAAGATAATCCAAGTGGAGTTTTAAGAGGAATAAAGGGAATTACAACTTCAGAGGATGTTAATTTCGATTTATTTTGGGATGTGTGGAATACCATAGAAGACGGATACGTTGATGAAGAGAAGGTGGATCAACAAAGTATGTTCTATGGCTCTATCAAAGGAATGGTTGGTTCGATTAATGATTCGGCAACAGTATTTCTGGATCCAGAGGAAACAGAAGAGTTTAATCTTTCAAATGAAGGGAAATATTTTGAAGGTATAGGAGCAGAGTTAGGATATGATGATGGTTCTGTAATTATAGTTTCTCCATTAGAAGGCTCTCCAGCCAAAGAAGCAGGGGTTAGGCCGGGAGATGTTATTCTAAAGATAGATGACTATGAGGTGTCTTCCACGGATACGATATTTGATGTTGTTGCATTAATTAGGGGGGAGGCAGGGACTTTAGTAACTTTACAGGTTTTTCGTAAAGGAGATTTTACGCCTATAGATATCGAAATAGAAAGAAAGGAAATAACAGTTCCGAGTATGAATTGGGAGTTGGTAGAGGATAATACAGATATAGCAGTCATCAATTTAGATAGATTTACAGATTCTTCATATACTGTATGGGCTAATAATTGGGATATCTTGGTAGAGGAGATAGTGGATAATGGAATAGAGAAGATAATTCTTGATCTTAGAGGTAATCCTGGTGGATATTTTGATGCGGCCATATATGCAGCTGACGATTTTCTTTCAGATGGTAAGATGATTGCACAACAAAGGGATAGAAATGGTAATTTGGATGTATATAAAGCTACTAGAGGCGGAAGATTATTTGATCAAGAGGTTGTTGTATTAGTGGATGCTGGTAGTGCTTCTGCCTCTGAGATATTGGCAGGTGCATTACAAGAGAATGATAGAGCGGAATTGGTAGGAGAAGAGACATATGGAAAGGGAACAGCTCAATCAGTTGTGGATTTTAATGATGGATCTAGTTTACATATTACAATTTTACAATGGTTACTTCCAGATGGAGAGGGTCTAACTAAGGAGAATCCAATAACTCCAGATATTGAGGTAGAATATACAGACGAGGATTTCATAAATGGAGATGATACTCGTTTTCAGGAAGCAGTGAAAATGCTCTCAGATTAAATTAATATTATCTTAATATGGAGAAGAAAGTAGAAGATGTAAAGGAGAAGAAAAAGATATCTACGAAGAAGAGCAAGATGAGTAAAGATATTATCATGCTTGGTATCACCATATTTATAACTATGTTAATTGGAATATTTATTGGTACATCTTCCACATATCTCTTCTTACAAAATACAGATATATTGAATTTTGGTACAGAGGAAGAAGAAGATAGTAATGTGAATATTCTTGTTACTGACGCTGAAAAGTTAATAATAGGAGTGGTTAATGATAGTAAAGATTCTGTGGTTAGTATTGCAGTTTCTGAAGTAACATTTACAATAGAAGAGGGGGTTGTAGATAGGACTAATAATATAGGTACAGGGTTTGTTGTCGATGAGAGTGGTTTAATTATTACAAATCAACATGTTGTTTCTAATATAAATTCTGATTACAAAATAATTACTTCTTCTGGAGATGAATACGATGTAGTAAAAATAGTTAGAGATGATGTCAATGATATAGCCTTGATAAAGGTAGATGCTACAGATTTATCACCTATTGATTTTGGTGATTCTGAAAATATTGTAGTTGGTCAAACAGTTATAGCTATCGGTACTCCTTTAGGGGATTACGCAGGTACAGTTACAACTGGTGTCATTAGTGGTTTAGAGCGTTCTGTAACAACTGGTGCTTCATGGTTTGGGGAGACGAGTAAAGATTATGAGAATGTAATTCAGACAGATGCTGCGGTTAATCCTGGAAATTCTGGAGGTCCTCTTTTAAATACAATGGGTGAGGTAATTGGTATTAATTTTGCAACTACAACTAATGCAGACAATATATCATTTGCATTACCAATAAATGTTGTTAAGAATAGGGTGGAGGAGTATATAACATATGGGAAATTCATAAAACCATATTTAGGGGTTACATATCAGGTAATTTCTGAATATTTAGCATCTTACTATTCTGATATTGAACCCGGTGTATTGATAATTAGGGTAGATCCAACTGGTCCTGCATATGATGCCGGACTTAGAAAAGGAGATATAATTACAAAGATTGATGAAGAATCTGTTGTTGATTCTTTTACAACTGTATTAGCTAAATACAAACCGGGAGATGAGATAGTGGTCACATATAATAGGGAGGGGGAGATTTCTGATGTAGATATTGTATTAGAGGAAGCAGACTAGAGAACGATTGGTATGTTAAGATGGTATAATAGAGATATGACTTATAGAAAGATTGTATAACTTTCTCTAAAATGTGAAAATTTACTCATGGACTATTCTTTGCCAAATTTAGAACTAGTTACAGAAGACACAAAAAAACAAATAAGAGAAACTCAGAGGTTTTTGGGAGATGAGGAAGAGGATTTTATCGATAATCTTCTTTTAAATGTAATATTGAGAGAGTTAGTTCCTGAGTCAAGGAGGAAACTTTACAGTTTAATAGAGGGGAAAAATTTCCAGGATGCTAAGCTTTTCATATTGGGTAGTATTCCCGATTTTAATAATAAGCTATTAGCGAGAGCAAAAGAGATTTTATCTTAATATCAAGGAAGGATTTATGGGGAATTCATTTATGTTAAAACCTGGGTTGTCGAGTGGAGAGCAAGGAATACAGCCAGTAGCTACATCAGTAGAGAAAGAAGTTCCCAAAGAGGGTATAGAATCATGGACACAGATTTTAGAAAATGGGAATACACGTATCTTGGATGAGGATTTCGCAAATATAGATAGCGGAGGAGAAAAATATAAAGAGGTTAAAGACTTGGCTTCCCAGATGCTGGATCCCGGGGAAAAAAGCCGTTTATTTAAGGTTATATGTACACTTTCATCAGTAGCTTTAATGCTAGGATTAGTTTCTCCTGTAAAAGGTGATGAGAACAAAATGTTTTCTGAAGCATTGAAAAGTAGAAGCCCGCAGTCTACTCTTATGAATCCGGATAGTAATGAGTGGAATCGTGAGGGAACAGATGGAATATTGGGAAGCAGGAGCCAGCAGGCTATTTTTTTAAGTCCGAATTATACTGAGGTAAATCTTGAGGAAATAGAAGAAGAGGTAGAAAACAAAGAGACAATTCAAAAACTAGATTTAACACAAGAATGGTCTTCTAAGGAGAAATCATTAAAGTTAGAGGATGGGAAAGGAGAGGTTGAGATATCTTTATTCTTAGATAAAGGTTCAGAATATAATTATGGGAAGGGAGAAGGACCTGATGGGAATAGTCGTCTTGTTTGGAATGCTACAGAAGCAGTTCATAGATTTGGTGAAATTACACTAAAACCTGGAGATGAGAGATCCTTCGCACGCGAGGTAGACTTTATAATCCCTGTCCCTTCCATGTCTCTTTTTAATGATAGAGAAGCAAGAAAGGTTGTTGAGGAAGAGAAGAATCTTTTTAATTACCATGTCGAATTTGAGAGATTGATAGGTAGAAGGAATCCAGAAAGGAACAATTTTAGAGAATTTAATGATTGGGTTGAACAAAATGAGCCAGAAGATTATGTTAGTACAATACATCATGGAGATGGATATGTGGAAGGAGGAGGAGGAGCTTGTTTCGCAGCAACAGTATTTGGAGAAGCATTAGGGCTGTCGATTAGAAATGAAAAAGGAGAGGTGATCCCATTATTCAGAACAGAGATAAGTGGAGTACAGGGGCATACAATGGATTCGGGAGGATATTATAAATATTTATATCATGGTCCTGGTGTAGCAATTAATTCTTCATCATATGGACAGCTATGGTTTACGCTTAATCCAGAATTGCCAGATGGAGTGAAAGTAAAAATAGAGATGGGAATTAAGGAGACTAATCCTTCTCAAGTGGAGAAGGGGATGTTTAGCCCGACTGTAACACTTAAGGTAAGTGGCTTTCCGGAAGGGTGGAATACTTTAGAATCATTGCGTTTGACAGCGAATAGGAAGAAGGTTTTAGAAGCGATTAGCGGAAGAAGTTGGTGAATTGTTTGGATAAAGATTTCAGTTCTTAAAAGTTACTATTACAAATCTATCTCTATCTCTAAAATCTTTTTTAAAGAGATATTTACTATCTGGGAAATATCTCTTTAATATTCTTTCTAAATCTTTCTTTGTACTCGGTTCAAACTCCATTGTTAAGAAAACAGGTTTTTCTCTCTTGGATATTTGTTTAAAGAGTTCATTATATAGCTCTAATCCACTTTCTCCTCCGTCTAAAGCCATTCTAGGTTCATAATCTTTAACAGATGGATCCAACTCTAAATATTGTTTACTAGGAATATATGGAAGGTTTGTAACAATGCAATATTTCTCTTTTTCAGTTGGGATCTTCTCTAAGAGGTTTGATATTTCAAAAGAAGTATTTTTAAGCTTAAGATTTCTTTTATTCTCTTTAGCTATCTCTAATCCTTTTTTGCTAATATCTGTACCTAGGAATTTAATACTACTGTTTTGAAAATATTTTGCCAAAGAAAGTAATATACAACCTGAACCTGTACCAATATCAATAACTAGAGTAGGGGAGGATTTGTTAATTTCCTCTTTTGCAATATTTACTAATTTCTCTGTTTCAATCCTAGGAATTAGAGTATCTTTAGATACTTTTAGTGTATTCTCATAGAATTCTACTTTCCCATGTATATACTCCCATGGTTTACCTTCTTGAATTTCACTAAGGATATCATTTAATGGGATATTATTTGTTCTAGAATATTGAAAGATCTCATTAGATATTCGTTGAATATCAGGGTATTGAGCTTCTTTTAGAGTCTCTCGGATAGCATATATTTGTTTTAAGTCATTATTACTCATCTAAGAGTTGTCGTTGTATGCCATCTCTGACATTCTCAATTATTTCGTCTAGGTGACCATTGAGAATTTCTTCCAGATTAAACCAGGATTTCTTTATTCTATGATCTGTAACTCTGGTCTGAGGATAGTTATATGTTCTAATTTTTTCTGCCCTCATAGCAGAGCCAATCAATGAAGATCTAAGATTTGATCGTTTACCTTGCTCTTCTGATTTCTTTTTCTCATATAGTCTAGATCTTAATATTGTCATTGCTTTCTCTTTGTTCTGTGCTTGGTGTTTAGTTTCTTGGCAACTAACAACAATACCCGTAGAGTTATGTGTTATTCTTACTGCAGAGTCTGTCTTGTTTACACATTGTCCACCTGCTCCAGAAGCTCTCATTACCTCAATCTTAATATCTTCAGGCTTGATATCAATATCAATAGCTTCTGCCTCTGGTAAGACAGCTACAGATACTGTAGAGGTATGAATTCTACCGGAGGATTCGGTGGTAGGTATTCTTTGTACTCTATGAACACCACTTTCATACTTCAACATTTTGTAAACATTTTTTCCTCTGATATGTGCAATTATCTCTTTATATCCTCCTGCTTCTGTAACACTACTTTCAATTACTTGTACATCCCAGTCTTTCTTCTCGGAGTAAATTTTATACATTCTAAATATATCTGCTCCAAAGAGAGATGCTTCTTCTCCTCCTGCTCCTGCTCTAATTTCTAATATTGCAGGTTTGTTGTCATCTAGATCATGGAATTTTCTTTCTAGTTGTATTTGAGTGATTTCTTCTTCGAGTGTAGAGATATCTTTTTCTAACTGATTGATTTCTTTTTCTGCTAAATCTTTTATATCATTATCAGCTTCCTTTAGGAGAGAAATTGCTTCTTCCCATTGGTTAATCTTTGTAAGGATGTAGGATATATTCTGAGAGAGAGTAGACCAGTAGGCGAGTTCAGAGCTTAAATATGAGGCATCTTCTTTTGTTTTGTGAGAGTTAACGAGTCTTTCTTCAAAGTCTTTTCTTTCTACCTCTGCCTTACTAGACATGTATTTCTTTTTTAATACTGAGATATCCATAGTTGGATGATACCATCTAAAGTTAATATTAGGAAAATTCTTCTATTTAGATATATTGTCTAACATATCTTTAAGTGTAAGTGCAGGTTTGCCTTTACTCATAACAGGGGATTTCTTAGCTTTTCTAGATGCCATCTTCTCTTTCTTAGATCTATATGACATTTTAGAAGTCTTAGCAGCTCTTTCTTTAAATTTCTTTACTAGATTATCAGAGTCAACGATTTTTTGTTCACCAGTATAGAATGGATGACATTTAGAACAGAGTTCTATATTAATATCTTCACTAAGAGTAGAGCTTGTTATAAATGTGTTTCCACATGAACAAGTTACCTTTACATTTTGATTGTATGTTGGATGTATATCTTTCTTCATAACAAGGAGGATTATATCAGAAGATGTAGGGTAGTGTCTAGAAAGGAGAGAGTATGATATATTATCTACATATATGAAATATCCAAAGAATATACAAAACAGAATAAAGAGAATAGAGGGACAAGTAGGTGGTGTAAAGAGGATGATTATTAGCGGGGAATCTAATACTAGGGTTATGACTCAATTACAAGCGGTAATATCATCTTTAGAGAGTTTGAAGACAGAAATGGTTAAACAACAGATGAAGGAATCCATTATCTCTGATCTTAAAAAGACATTAGGGGTAGAGGAATAGTTAGTTCTATGAAAGATAGATACAGGTATGCCCCCTTGTTAAAGTCCTTCTGAACTTTCTTTTCCTTTTCTGATATACTCGCATTGACGAGTCTAGATTAAATAATTGATAGAAAGAATGAAAATTAAGAAAGTAGGTTTTACATCTTTTCTTTTAACATCGAGTACAGGAGTATCTGTTGTTACAGACCCTCTTTTTTCCATGGAAAGTAAAGGTGGTTTAACAAAGAGTAAGGCAGATATATGTTTGTTTACGGATCCATCATTAATTGGAAAGAGGGATATAGTTAAGAGTAAAAAACTAGGTACTAAAGTTGTTCCTGATAGTAGAAAGAAGACTTTCGAAATTTCCTCTCCTGGGGAGTTTGAGATTGGTGGTTTAATGATTAGAAGAGGGATTAACGATCCATTCTTTTTGATAGATGAAAAAGAATTAAGGGTTGTATACTTAGGTTTAGTGGACAAGGATTTTGATATAAGTCTAACAAAGGATCTCGGAGATGTAGAGGTGTTAATAGCTCCTGTGGGGGATGGTGATAATTTCCCTTCGTATGAGAAGTTAGAAAAGATTATTTCTAATGTAGACCCTAATATCCTATTACCATATGCATTTTCTTCTAAAGAAAAGAAGATGGATTCTCTCAAGACTAAGGAGGAATTTATTAAACATTTTGGTTTTACAAATATCTCTGATGAAAACTATATTAATATTTCCGCGAAGACAGGATCAGATCAGAAGTTTATTAAGGTAATATTTTTAAATTAGCAAAATCCATATATGGAGAAATTACCTCCACAGAATATAGAAGCAGAGAGGTCAGTAATTGGTTCTATGCTGATGAATAAAAATGCCATTATTAATGTTTCTGGATGGCTTTTACCTGAACATTTCTACGATGATAGATACTCAAAGATATATGAGGTAATAGTTGGTCTTTTTCAGGATGGTATTCCTGTAGATTTAGTTACTGTTGCAGACAAGTTAAGTAAGAAGAAAATTCTTAAAAAAATAGGGGGAAGGAAAGCTCTAACAGATTTAACAGATTCCGTTCCGACTGCTTCTCATGCAGAGGAATATGGTGGGTTAGTGAAAGAGGCTGCTACAAGAAGAGGTCTCATTTCTTCCGCTATTGAGATTACTCGTCTCTGTTACGATGAGAATCTTCCTGTTGCTGATGTTGTAGATAAGTCTGAGAATTTACTTTTCAATGTTGCTCAGGCAGGAGTAAAGACTAACTTTATACATATTAAAGAGCTTCTTAAAGATGCATATGAAAGGGCAGAAAGAGCAGACAAGGATGAGGCATACTTGGGTGTATCTACTGGGTTTAGAGATTTAGATTCTTTGTTAGGTGGTTTCCAAAAATCAGATTTGATCATTCTTGCTGCAAGACCATCTGTCGGGAAGACTTCTTTGGCTTTAGATATGCTTAGGCATGCTGCTTTAGTAGAGAAGAAGAAGGTTGGCTTTTTCTCTTTAGAAATGTCTAAGACACAGATTGTAGATAGGTTGCTTGGTATGCAGTCAGGAGTTCCTTTCTGGGATATGAGAACTGGGAGATTGAAGGATGACCAGTTTGTGAAATTAGCAGATACGATGGGTGAACTTTCCGAAGCAGATATCTTTATTGATGACAAGGCTGGTCAGCATATTAATGAAATTAGAACTAAGGCTAGAAGACTTGCTTTAGAGAAGGGGTTGGATATCATTTTCGTAGATTACCTTCAGTTAATGCATGCTAGTCGTACAGAGAGTCGTACTTTAGAGGTTACGGATATATCTCAAGGACTAAAGAACTTAGCAAAGGAGTTGAATATTCCTGTTGTTGCTCTTTCTCAGCTTTCTCGTGCAATTGAACAAAGGCAAAGTAGGAGACCTCAGCTTTCAGATCTTCGTGAATCAGGTTCTATTGAGCAGGATGCAGATGTAGTTATTTTCGTTGATCGTGAAGAGATATGGGATCCTGAAACAGAAAACAAGGGCACAGGACAATTAATTTTGTCTAAGCATAGGAATGGTCCTACAGGTGTAGTAGATTTGGCATTTGTAAAAGAGATAGCTAGTTTTAGAAATTTATATAGAGGGAAGAAATAATTAAATTAAGTACTATTAAATTATGTCTGAACATAAAGATAGTACTGCCCAAGAGAGTGAAGGAATTAGTCCACAAGATATTTCATATAGTGAATTTATAGATGGTTATTATGAGACTCGAAGACAAATCGTTCCTGTAACAGAAGGAATTACCCAAAAAACAGAGCTTAAAGGGATAGACGAATTGGAGGAATCAGTAGATTCAGTATATAAGGAGTTCTTCATTATAGAGTCTATGTACAGAGAGGTTTTAAAAGATGAGAAAGAGAGAAGGATCCCGAACCTAATGAATATAGGAAAACGGTATAAAAAGTCTCTTGAATTATTTTCTTTTGTAAACCAATTTGAGAACCCTATGATAAAATTATTCCTTCTTAATAAGGCTGGGGCTTTTGATAATGGTAATCACAGAAATGAATTAAAAAAGATTTTGAATGAAAATGATCGTATTTTTTGGAATTTATCTTTTTGTCAAGAGATTGGATATAAAAAAGGAGTTGAGATGTCTAAAGATATAATTAATAGTGAGACACCAATAGATTCATATGAATATATGAATTTGTATATTTTGATTCCGTTAAGAGATTTTGATGGAAAGGCATTTGGGAGGAAGATAGTTAGAGATTTACAAAGGAGAGAAACCTTAACAGAGAAAGAGACAAGACATTTAAAACAACAGATTATGTTTCAATATAAAAAGAATAAGGAAAGCACAAAAAAACAAAGTGGAGTATGTGGACCAATAGAGGAAGGAGATTGTGGGAAAATTATGGAGTTGATAGGGGAGAAAGAGATTAAGGGCTAATATCTTCTTTGTTTCCCAAATAATATCCTTCTGATGTATAATTACCCCAATGTTGGTCGAGTGGTGGAACTGGCAGACACGTGGGACTCAAAATCCCATGCTAGCAATAGCGTGAGGGTTCAACTCCCTCCTCGACCAGATGTATTTGAATTTTAATATATATAATTATGGACTTTGAAGGATTTCTGTTAGATGCTCTTGATGGAATAGGAAATACAGATTTTACTTCTATTGGAAAATATCTATTAATCGGTTTTATAGTCTTTTGGTTTGCAATACTATGGTGGGTTTGGTTTGATGCTTCAGCAAGAACTACAAAGATATGGGCCAAGATAGCAAGTGTTTTCTTAGTAGCCGTTTTTAATATTTTTGGATTAATAATCTACTTGGTTATTAGATCTGATCAAACAATAGAGGGTACATATTGGGAAGATTTAGAGAGAAGATATATGAAGTATGAGACCTCTGAATTAGGTGATTGTCCTAAATGTAAATCCCAATTATATCCTGGGAATATATTCTGTTCTAACTGTGGTCATGAATTAAAGGTGCAATGCCCTAGGTGTGAGTTGTTTGTAGATAGGAATTCTAAATATTGTTCATTCTGTGGTACTCAGATTGGTAGAAGAGTGGTTAAGGAAGAGGTGGAGATAGAGCCTGAGGTTATGGAGGAACAAGTAAAGGCTACGAAAGAAGAAATTACAAAGGTTGTTGAATCAGATGAGACTAAATACTCAAGAAAGGAAAGTATAGCTGGGAAGATAGGGGAGTCGATAATTGGGGGGTATAAGATAATATTTGAAAAGATTACAGAAGCAAGGGAAGAGAAGAAGACTAGTAAAGAGAAAGGGAAGATAGAAGGTGAAAAGACCAATGAAAAAGTAAAGGAGGAGGGAAGAAAGAAGGAGAGAGCTAAACAGAAAAAGAAGAGAAAGAAGAAGAAAAAGGGAAAGAAATAATTTCTTTTAGTTTTTGAATGGAAGATTTTCTTTTGAATATATTAGGTTTTGTAGCAACTGTTCCTGTAGGTATTATTCTACTACTTATCTTTCTAATAGGTATGTATGTCTTTTGGAGAGGTTGTAAAGAAACTGAGAAGGATAGATCTTCCATATTTGATGTATATATAGTTTCTTTGTTAGTGGGTGTTATTCTTGGTAGAGTGGGTTACATTATCTCCAATCTTGATGAATTCATGAGTTTTATATGGTACTGGTCTCCCTATGAGAAATATGGGGATACAACATACATTTTTAGATTATTACCTTGGCGTTTTCTTCGTGTATGGGATGGGGGAATTATAATTTTTGCTCTTTTTGTTGGGTTTCTTCTTTTCTCAACTTTCTTTGTATCCATTCTAAAAAAGTGGAGATGGAAGCAAATCTTCTTCAACATATTCTTTTCGGGTGTATTTATGCTCTCTCTCTCTTTC
>Ga0075120_10002298_pt1 | contig 14019 bp, 13 predicted proteins | sample AntAceMetag02UKL_FD_69792 | JGI IMG/M metagenome (GOLD analysis project Ga0075120, IMG submission 69792) | Saline lake microbial communities from Ace Lake, Antarctica - Antarctic Ace Lake Metagenome 02UKL | ecosystem: Environmental > Aquatic > Non-marine Saline and Alkaline > Saline | place... | reverse complement strand
GCCATACTCGCGGGCCTGGGCAATAGCAATGTTCAGCCTTTTAATAGCAAGCGGATATTCAGCCCTGATATAAATCACACCAATATCAGCTCCAATGGCATAACCACAAATGGCCATGGCTTCGAGTACGGTGTGGGGGTCGCCTTCAAGAATTGAACGGTCCATAAATGCGCCGGGGTCACCCTCGTCGGCATTACAAACCACATATTTTTGTTCGGAAACGCTGTTGCGTGTGATTTCCCATTTCAAACCTGTAGGGAAACCACCACCGCCCCGACCACGAAGTCCTGATTCTTTGATGGTATCGATAACTTCTTTTGGGGTCATGTCGCTGAGGCAATTGCCAAGGGCAAGATATGCATCCCTGGAAATGGCTTCATCGAGGTTTTCAGGATCGATAAACCCGCAGTTGTTCAGTGCTATGCGGATTTGCCTTTTGTCAACAGCATCTTGCTGAATTTTATCATCAGGCTGAGCGTTGATGGTTTGATAGTTCGCCGGAATAATACCTTCGATGGTTTCATTCTTGCGGATATATTGTTCAATGACTTCATCGGCTTTTTCAACATCAACCCAACCTATAACAACAGGCAGCTGGCCTGATAAGGTTACTTCAATTGTTGGTTCGGCGTAACTGTAGCCCATGTCGCCGGTTTGCGTTACGATGGCGTCAATGTTACGTTTTTCGAGTTCCTCCTCAAGATATTTCAGTACCTCTTTGGCTCCTGAGGCAATACCGCTTGTCCCCATACCCACTTTCACCCTGACCATATCATGTACAGCCTCGGCTTCCATTGGTATTGGTTTACCATGGAGTGCTTCCTTTTTCATTCTGAGATTATTCAGAGATGTGATTTTTGCCATTAATTTTTTGTTTTGTTTATCTTTAAAAATGGTGTTGTCCAAATCGGGGGCAAAACTATTTTATAAATCAATCTTTGCCAAATTTATTTGTGAATTTAATAACAATGTTAATAAAGTAACAATAGAATCAAATAGTTGCATATTAAGATGTAATATTTTGTAATGCGTAAGGCGATTCTTGCTTACAGGCTATTTGAATAGTAAACCATTTTTAACCATCAAATTGATTGTTTTATCCATTTGGAACATTTCTAAATTTCATTTTAATTCCCTTCAAAGAGTTTTATTTATTTTTTTTGTAGCACGAAAATGAAAAACGTGTTACAATGGCTTTAAAAAGATTTGGTGTTTCTCTGGAGGATAATTTGCTTGCTGAGTTGGATGATATTGTTGATAAGCAAAAATTTCCAAACCGATCACAAGCTATCCGCTTTTTGATAGCACAAGAAAAAGTGTTAGAAAAATGGAAAGGCGATGAAGAGGTTGCAGGGGCTATCATTATCGTGTATGATCACCACAAGAAGGACCTCCAAAAAAAATCCACTGATATTCAGCATAATTTTCATGATTTGATACTCGCAGTTCAACATGTTCATCTGGATCATAATAATTGCCTCGAAACTATAGCAGTAAAAGGCAAAGCATCGCAACTTAAATTGCTGGCTGATCAGTTGATTGCCCTGAAAGGAATTAAGCATGGCAGGTTGGTAATGAGTGCTGCGGGGTAGGGGCGGACAATGCGAGAATGAGGGAATGAGAGAATGAGAGAATGGAATTTGATAATGTGACAATTTGGAAATTTGGAAATTCGGGAAAAGAAAAGTAGCAAGATGGAATATTGGAAAGAATGAAATAATAGGTTTGAAACCTGACAGAGTCCGACGAAGGAGGCTTTACGTCGCCAACGGCGCGCCTGTCAGAGTTTAGAAGCCAGTACGATTTGAAATGGAAATGTAGTTAAATATGCGAATTGAATAATATGATAAAAGTACCCTGCATAGGAAAAGTAAAGAGTAAGTTCGATGAGCCTGCTGATCCCACATTAATGCGGGATGAAGAAAGTGAAATAATTATTTTCGACAAGTATGCTGATGGTTTGTTTAAAACTGAGCTATCCGATTATCTTGTGATTTTCTTTCACTTCGACAGGGCAGAAAATTTTCAATTGAAAACCATTACTCACTCGGGAAATTACAAAGGTGTTTTTGCAACCCGCAGCCCACGCAGGCCTTCAAAAATTGGAAGTACAATTGTAAAACTACTTGAGAGAAAAGGAAATATTCTGAAAGTACAGGGACTTGATGCACTGAACGGGACACCGGTCATCGACATTAAACCACTTCACATTCCTATGTCGGAAGAAGAATTGGAAGTATCAGAAGTTCAAAGCAGAAAAAATAACCCTCGCAAACTTATCCTGGCCAATATTTTGTCGGGAAAGACAGATAGACTTATGTTGGATGCTGCACAGATTCACGGGCACTTTTGTCCAGGATTAGCCATGGGTGTGATGATGGCATGCAGGGCAATGCAAATTATCCGGGCCAAATCAGACGGAATGGAAGATTTGCTGGCAATTGTTGAAACCAATAATTGTGTGAGTGATGGGATCCAGTTTGTAACCGGATGCACTTTTGGAAACAACGCGCTCATTTTTAAAGATTATGGCAAAACAGCTTTCACCCTGACCAAGCGTGATGGAAATGGAATCCGGATTTCTACCCGACCTGAAAGTAAGGCTTATATGCGACAAGCCCATCCTCAATTTTCAACAAGTTATAAAGAGGTAGTTGCCGAACAGGATCACAGCGATGAGGAGATTACCAGGTTTAAAACATTGGGTATCGAAAAAGCATTTGCAACACTTACATTGGATTTTGATAGCTTGTTTAATATTGAAGAAGTGAAGACAGATGTGCCACCATACGCACCATCACACAAAAGCATTATTTGTGAAAACTGTGGCGAAGAGGTAATGAGTACAAGGATTGTTAATAAGCACGAGAAGTCTTTGTGCATCCCATGTGCCGGTGAAAAGGAGAGGATGTTAACAGGAAATGGGATTAGCGTTTAGCGTCCCGAAAAGTAGAAAATTTTTAATTTTCGTAACTTTTCGAGGATGCTCGAAAAACTATGAAATCAAAGATTTTAGTTTTTCGGCATTTGGCGTTGGGTGATCATAATTGGCTTTCAAAATATTGAATACAGAAGTAAAAACATTTAGCTAAAAAGATGGTATCTATTTAGCTGCTATAGAATTGAAGCAAATCATTTATGTAAATTAGGTTAAATTATGTCATTTATCCGCCAGCTGGCGGATGTCATTAATTGTTATTTGCGCTTCGCGCGTCATTTTATTTGAAAAAAATGACTACGAATGACCATCAATGACAATAAATGACTTCAATTGAAAAAAGGTTTTCGTTTTAACAAATCTCTTAATCAACTAAACAGTTACAAAAGATGATACAGTTTATTACAGGAATTTCAGCCGCAACAGCGCATGTTTTATCAGGGCCCGATCATTTGGCAGCGGTAACACCACTTGCCATCGAGTCGAAAAAGAAATCGTGGGGCATTGGTTTAGCCTGGGGAATAGGACACACACTTGGGATATTAATCATCGGCGTGCTGTTCCTGTTATTCAGGGACATCATTCCGGTTGAAGCCATTTCGGCCCACAGTGAGCAATTAGTGGGTGTAATGCTAATCCTTATCGGGCTATGGGCCATCCTAAAAGTTAGGTTGAATATTTTCCCAAAAAAACATGCCCATCCACATATCCATAAAAATGACTCCGGGGATTTTGTGCATATTCATCAGCACGACCACGAGCACGACCATGTTCATAGCGAGCAAAAGTCGCATAAACACACCCATCGAAAAAGTCATCGACAGAATGTAATGGCAGCCCTGGGAGTTGGGGTTTTTCATGGTGTGGCAGGTGTTTCGCACCTTTTCGCAATTTTGCCCACGCTAGCCCTACCCAGCACTTATGATGCGGTGATGTACCTTACAGGTTTTGGTGTCGGTACAATTGGGGCTATGGTAATTTTTTCGGCCCTTTTGGGTTTTGTAGCTGAAAAAACCTCGGAGCAAAAAAGGGCCAGGGCCTACACGATTCTTCGCGTTGTTGGAGGTTCTGTCGCTATCATTATCGGTATCTGGTGGATTATGCAGACGGTTTAGCCCAAATAACCAGGGTTTGGGCTAAAGCCCATTAATATCAATAAACTTTTAATCTCCGGTCTAAAGCCCGGAGTTAGTCAGCTTTCAGATTGTTTTCACACAGTCTATTCAGAGGGCATCAGGTCGCTTTTGATTTTATAACATTACTTATTCATGAATTAATCTGGTTAGGTAAATAAAATCTACAGTTTGAAAAGTAAGCATCAACAGGATGTTTGAAATTCTGGTGTTGCAAATATTTTCGTTTATTAGAGAAATAGTAAGCAGTATAAAATTTTGTATATTTGGCTGATAAATGAATTGAAGGTCATTAATTTGCCAAAATGAGATTTTATCTTCTTCTACTTGCAGCACTTCTTCCATATCAAGTTTTTTCTCAGGAAATTGAGGATTTTACCCTTTTCGAAATAATTGAGGAAATCTTTGTCGATAGCATTGATAGTGGGTTTAGAAAAGAAATAATAATTACCGGGTCTGCCAATGATGAGGACAAGTGGTTCAGGGTTTATTTTGGTGAACTTGATGAAGTGGAAATTGTATCGGCAAGCTGGGTGAACCATAAAGGCAAGGTGAAACAAATTGATCGCGATCGCATTTATAGTAGCGATGTTGGCTCGCAATCATTTTTTGGTGGACGAAAAGTTTTTCATATCCCAATACACAAATCATCCAGGTTTGTTGTTAAATATACCCTTGAAAATCCTTACCTGGTTTTTTTGTCCTATTTACGGATGAGAAGTATCTATCCTGCAGAAAAAATCACGAAAAAAATTACCCTTGCCCCGGGCCTTCAGCTACATTATGATTTGCCTGACCTTGATCATATCCATCAGCTTGATGAGCCGAAAGATGGAGCTTCCGCTTATGATGTTTACACTTTTGTTTCTCATCCTATTGAAAAACGAAAATCAGAATTGCCAGTTTATCATCATAGTACAGTACCAGTTCCCTTAATCAGGATAATAGTTACAAAAAAAGGAGAACCTCCTGAGGCAAGATTGTATAAATCAATTTCAGATTTAAACAAACAGGTTTGCAAATTAAGTGATAATGCAATCCATATTGGCGACAGTTTATGTGCAGGAATGACCGATAAGCGCGAGATTGCCATGACATGCTACAAATTTGTTCAACAAAACTTTAATTACATAAATATCGAAAATGGACTGGATGCATTAAGGCCAACTGATGTAAATGTAACAATGGAAAAACGCATTGGCGATTGCAAGGATTTATCGTTGCTTTTGGTGAGCATGCTTTCACACCACCAAATTGAGGCTTTTTATGCAATTGTCCAACAACTGATTTTGTGTTCGATATGGATTTTATAGCCGCTATTAGTGCGAACCATGCAGTGTGTGCCCTAAATGTTGAGGATGATTATTTGGTGCTGGATGCTACTGACCCCTTTTGTGAATTCGGCGAACCATCGATGCATACCCAGGGCGAAACCATGTTTATCATCGCCGAAGATGGGCCTGTGCTATGTCAGGTTCCTATTTCCGAATATTCTAAAAATCGAATTCTTATTAACCTGGGCCTGGATGCTACCAATTCACTATCCGGAAAACTATTGATGGAGTTGAAAGGAAAATGCAAGGATTTTTACAATTCTTTGTTACGGAGAGCAAATTCCAATCAGCAGGATAGATTTATCCGTCGCTTCATTGATTTGTTTTCTGGAAGTCTTACCTACATTAATACTGAAATCACTACAAACGGTTCCAGCATCATCATCACATCTGATGTTGATGTGAATAGTAGTTATTTCAATAAAATTAACGGAAAATTTTATCTCAACCCAACCTTTGTGCCCCGGCCATGGTTTTTCTTATCTGAAGTAGAAAATGATGAGATAAAGTTGGTGTTGCCTTTTGCCTTTGATGCCCATGTGAATTGTACTATCGAAATAAACGATGGCCTGTCCATGCCCAAAACATCGTTAACTGAATTAAGTGAAAATTGTTTTTCCGGTTTTTTTGCTATCGACAGTATTAGCAATGATGTCTAATGTTTCTGTCATAACCGCTGTTAACCGTTACAGTTTTTTTTTAATCAACCGTTCCTATTTTGTTACCTTGCATAAACGGGTTAAGATTCAGACTCAGTATGGCCTCGATGCATTTTCACAAATATCATTTATTAAACATGCCGGTCAGGAAATGACAAAGTTTATTGCCCGGGTGATTAAACCAGATGGGGTTCTTGAAATTGATTCTTCGGATGTTTATACTGAAAACCATAACCACAGCAAATTTTTTTCTTCTGCCATTGTAAAGCTGGCAATTCCGGGCTTGGAAATTGGTGACGAATTTGAATATTTAGTTGTATTGAAGAGTAATGGATACCCGGGAGCCGAAGCCCTTTATTTTCATGATGATTATCCCGTGATGAAATCAATGATTACTTTTATTTCGGAAAACGAGGGCCTTAATGATTTTGCATTATTTAACGGGGCTCCAGAGCCGACAATAGGAATGGATGGTTTGCTTAAAGTGTATAGTTTTACGATGTCGGGCTTAAAAGGAATAAAGGGGAAGGACTATGCAATTTTACAAAATGAGCTTCCCTATCTTTCGTTTATTCCAAACATGAGCTTGGGCAAATACGGAAGCAAGAATTATTTGACAATCGGGGAAAAACGGCTGAAGGCAATCCGCGAAAGAGTATTAGATGGATTTTCATATGAATATAAAGATGGAAAAGCTTTTTCGAAAAAAGAGATTTTGAAGTTGCCATGCCTAAATGAACAGATGACCAATTTCGAGAAATTCTATGCCTTGCACGATGAAATCAATAAAAAAATGCTCTTCGAGAGTTTGAGCTACACAGAACAAGACCAGCCAGTTGGTTATTTTTTCAGGGTTTATCGCATTGATAATCCTAACCTGATCCATACCTATGTAACGCTTTTCAATGTCCTTGAAATTGACTATGACTTTATCCTGGCACGTGAGCGCTACAACGGACATCTTTTTATGGATGCGCTCACAATTGGCCAGTTCGACGATGTATTCTTCAGGTTTACCGATGAAAACGGTGAAGATGCTTATTTGTTTCCAAAAAGCCCTTCGGGATATTTCGAAATTAATGAGATACCTCCGGATCTTATTGGTGCAGATGCCATGTTTGTTCCCCGTAACCGGAAAATTGCAGAAAAACTAATTGTCATTAACTACAACGAAAGCGTTTCACATTTCGAAAACCGCCAGGTTAAAACTACAATTCATGGTACGCAGGATAAATTGACTTTTTCTGTAAACCATTCATTTGGTGGCAGTAAATTCTCTGAACATAAATCTGAATATTCTTTAGCCGTTGATGGATTTAATGATGAAGAAAGCTCAGATGATACCGGCATTGGCTGGCTCGACGATTTAGACGATGTTAAACTTAATAATATTTCAATCGATTCAATTTCGGCAACTTACATGCGGGTTAAGTATGCTGCTGAATCAAATGCCGGAATTGTGCAACTCGAAGAAAACTTATTCTCATTACCTGTTAAGCAAATCATTCAACATTATACAATTTCTACTCATCCCGAAAAACGTGTTCTTGATTACTACCCTGTTAGCGACTTTGTGCAAAAAATCAAGATTTTTATTCTTTTTGATAGCAAGGTTAAAATGATGAATGAGGCTGACTTTGATATAAGCTACACCAGCCCGGTTTGTGAATATTTAGTCAGGGCAGCGCAAATAAACGACTCCACCATTTATCTGCAATCGGAGTATAAACTTAAAAAGAGCCATATTTCTGCCGAAGATTATGGGTTCCTTCGGGATATGAATATAGCTGCTGAACAGGCCGGTAGGTTAAATCTTGTTTATGGTACCATGGTGGATTAATTAGTGCCTGTCTATAAAGTCGGTACTTTTCCGTAACTCCGGCATTTATGCCGGAGAATAATAAATTTGATACTACCTCCCTGCCTTTTCATCCTTTCAAATCAATCCCCGGCATAAATGCCGGGGCTATGGATATCTCAATGAAATTTACCTTAAAGACAGGCACTAATTTATCAGATGTTACCTTACCTAATTTTTGAGTTTATCAAATTTTCAAATTAATTTAGGTACTCATGGCATCAATGTAGATATTTTGCATACTTTCGTTGCAAAAAACAAAGATGAAGCAAATTGATACTTCAAAACTCTCGCATGACGAATGCTGGGGCGTTCAGATTAATGGTACACGGCATTGTAAATATTGCAAATGGACAGGTATTACAGCATGCGAAGGACAGAATATTGTCAAGACTGGCTTCAATTCAAAAGGTTATAGAATTGGTGAGTTTGGTGTGGTTGAGGAGGTATCAATGATTAAATGATACAATGATTAAATGTGGCAATGGTCCAATGCTTGAATGTTGAGCGAAGCGAAATCCCGCCTATGCGGGGATTGAATTTTTGAATGCTTGAATCTTTGAATGCTTAAATGGATAACCGACATCCGAATACCACTTACCAATATTACTGATCACTGACTACTGACCCGTCCTGAATTTTCTTTACAGAAACTACCGATCACTGATTACCACTCACCGATCACCATTCACTATTCACTGATCACTATTCACCAATCACTTCTTCTACCTAAAACTGCTTTCTACCTAAAACCAACTCAGCAGCATCAACTATGTCCTTGGTGCTCATTCCGTATTTTTCGAGCAATTCTTCAGGTTTGCCACTTTCGCCAAACATATCATTCATCCCAACCATTTCGATGGGAGTGGGGAAGTTACGAGAAAGGAAACCTGCCACGGTTTCGCCCATACCACCAAAAATCTGATGTTCTTCAGCAGTAACAGCACAACGGGTTTTTAAAACTGATTCCAGGATCGTTTCCCTGTCAAGGGGTTTGATGGTGTGTATATCAATTACTTCAGCTTCAATTCCTTTATCTTTTAATATCTCTGCAGCTTTCAATGATTCCCAGACCATGTGTCCTGTGGCCAGGATGGTAACATCACTTCCTTCGATCAATTTCAATGCTTGGCCGATAATAAACTCCTGATCGACAGGGGTGAAATTTGGCATTTTGGGTCGGCCAAAGCGAAGGTAAACAGGGCCTTCGTATTCGGCAATAGCCAGGGTGGCAGCTTTAGTTTGGTTGAAATCGCAGGGGTTGATGACCACCATGTTGGGCAGCATCTTCATTAGGCCAATGTCTTCCATGATTTGGTGCGAGGCGCCATCTTCTCCCAGGGTGATGCCAGCGTGGGAGGCACAAATTTTTACATTCTTATTCGAGTATGCAATTGACTGCCTGATTTGGTCGAACACCCTGCCTGTTGAAAAATTTGCGAAAGTACCGGTGAAAGGAATCTTTCCGCCGACAGCAAGCCCGGCAGCTATACTCATCATATTGGCTTCAGCTATGCCAACCTGGAAAAATCTATCTGGAAAAGTATCGGCAAAAGCATTCATCTTCAGCGATCCTGTAAGATCGGCACACAAGGCAACTACCTCCGGGTTGTTTTTGCCCAATTGAAATAAGGCTTCACCAAAGCCTGATCTGGTATCTTTATTTCCCTTGTTCGTAAGTTGTGTTTCGTTTTGCTTTGTCATTATCGGTTAAGTTTTATTTCAACAGTTTTTCCTGGTTCAATTTCAAAAGATTCTTCAATGGTGTAGATGGATTTATTTGCAAATTTCGATCGAAAAATCACACGGTACCGTCCGGGTTGTAAGACCAGGTTTTCGGTTTTATCATTATCGACCGGAAGGTTATAGATGAGCCTTAGTTCATCCTCTTCTTCTACGTATAGACTCCCAAACCCGTCGATATACCGTCGGATGGTGGCGATGCCCGGCAATGGTATTTCAACGGTTGTAGTATGCCCCTGATTAACAAGCACACTGTCTATCATGATACGTGGCAGACTCAGCACTTCTATGTCGTAAACTCCGGTCAGGTATTTTTCGGATTGGCCAAAATTCTGCACATTCAAAGTTTCGGTTTTCCCATGCTGCCTTACAATGGCCTGCAGGTTGCGAATGGTTCGCCAACTACCTCCAATTTTCAGTTCTATAAATCCTTGTGGGGTTTTGATGGGGATAATTGTGTGCCCACCCGGATTTAATACAATGCTATCTTTTTCAACCGGAGGAATGGTATGGACTACAATATTGTAATTCAACAAAGGATCGATTATCAGGGTATCAGGTACACCCATGTTGTTCATCGTATGAACAAAATTGTATTTCATTTTACCTGAAAGATTGTCGTAAAAAGTCATATTAACATTGGTCTCAACAGGGCGATTGTTTTCATTTAATAAATTCACCTGGGCAGTGGTTTTATTAAGTGCCTGCGAGATTACTACATTCAGTGCTTTGCTAAATGCACTTTCGCTGGTGGCATCGTAGTAAGTTCCTACACAGTCGAAAGCTTCACTAAAATCGTTGCCAATGCCAATTACAAAGGGTTTCAGTGATATTCCCTCTTTCTGCAAACTCAATGAAACTTCACAGGGGTCGCCACCACATTCTTCTATGCCGTCGGTAATCAAAATAATAATATTCCTACAATTCTCACATTTAACAAAATCATTGCGTGCCTGATCCAGTGCAAAAGCGATGGGAGTCGTACCTTTTGGATTGAGCGATTTGAGCCGGTGTTTGATTTTAGCAATGTTATTGCTTGCAAAGGGAACTTCCAGCTTGGTGTCGTCACAATCCTGGGGTGGGTAAGGCTTTTGATGGCCATACACCCTAAGGGCCAGTTCAAGGTTGTCGATACTTTGGAGGCTATCCAATAAGTTTGATAAAAGGCGCTGGGCAATCAAAATTTTCATATCACTTTGCCATCTGCCATACATACTTTGCGAAGCGTCAAAAACAAATAGGATACGGGTGGTTGGCTCTTCTATTTCTTTTTTGGCTGGTGTTTGAGAATATACACCAATAGCACTAAAAGTGAAAACTAAGAATAAGAGATATGACGTGATTTTATTTGGCAAACTTTTAAGACTATTAGAATTTCAAATGATTAAATGTTGAGCGAAGCGCATGTCCCGTTCGTACGGGGAAATCCCGCTTGTGCGGGGATTAAATGACAAAACTTGCGACACGAAGTTAGCCCGTACGAAGCGAAGCTAGTCCGTGTGGATGGGTCCGTATGGATAAATATCAAAAATCAAATTTCAGGATCTGCGACACAAAGTTAGTCCGCATGGATATCTGATACACGATTGAAAATTGAGATTTTTAAATTGTGATTTATTTGTTTTTTGAATTTTGAGTTTTGAATTTTGAATTTTGAATTTTGGTTTTTTCAAGTGTAAAGCATATTATTTAATTAAAGACTAGCTCATTTCAGCGAGAAGTACAGCCTTAGAAATCCCCAAGCGTTTCTTCAAGTTGGGCCAAAGCAAGCTTTAATTGCTCATCGTTAGGCGGAGAGCCGTGCCATTTATGCGTGCCGGTCATAAAATCAACACCCTTACCCATTTCAGTATGCATGATTATCATAATCGGTTTATGGTTTCCGGTATTTAGTTTGGCGGCTTGAAGTGAATTTACCACGTCTTCCATATCATTTCCATTCATCTCCAGCACATGCCAATCAAATGCCTCCCATTTTTCGCGGAGGTTTCCAAGCGAAATTACTTCATCAGTTGGGCCGTCTATCTGTTTTTTGTTGTGATCAACAATAGCAATCAGGTTATCTACTTTTTTGGCTGATGCATACATGGCAGCTTCCCATACCTGGCCTTCCTGAAGTTCGCCATCACCCATCAATACCCATGAAAGTTTGTTGTCGTTATTTAATTTTTTAGACAATGCCACACCAATTGCAGCTGACAATCCCTGTCCCAGGGATCCTGTTGCAATCCTAACCCCTGGCAAACCTTCCTGTGTTGCCGGATGGCCTTGTAAGCGACTATCCAGGTGCCTGAAAGTATTTAACTCATCAACTTCAAAATAACCCGACCTTGCCAGGACACTGTAAAATACAGGGGAAATATGCCCAATAGACAGGATAAAAACATCCTGGCCCTTGCCACTGATGGTGAAGGTTTTTGGGTCGTGACATAAAATGCCGTTGTAAAGTGCTGTCAAAAGGTCGGCACAACCCAGCGACCCACCAGGGTGTCCCGATTTGACGGCATGGGTCATTCTAAGAATATCTCTGCGCACCTGTGTGGCAATTTTTCGTAATTCTTCTGTTGAGATTTTTGGATGGGCTGTGGATTGTATCATGGGGGTCAAAATTATAATATTTGGCAGAAGAATCGGGTGCTTGTTAATAATTATGAAAAACTTTGTGCGTCACAATTCCGCTTTACAAATATTAAGTGTAATGCGAGAACGTAATTGTTAAAATTTCAGTACTTCCAAAGTGGAAAATTCTTTGGTGCTACAACCTCCTTTTATCTATCTTTGGACAAAAAATATGTTGATTATGGAGGATATGATTGAGAAGATTGCGGAGACCGTTCAGTTTCTTGAAAACCATGAAATTGACAAGCCTGAAATAGGAATTATTTTAGGTACAGGGCTTGGGGGGCTGGTTGATGAGATTGAAGTTGACAAAACTATCGACTATTCCAATATTCCAAATTTCCCGGTTTCAACGGTCGAGTCGCACAAAGGGAAGCTGATTTATGGCTTGCTAAATGGTAAAAAAGTGCTGGCTATGCAGGGAAGGTTTCATTACTACGAGGGCTATTCGATGCAGCAAATCACTTTTCCGGTGAGGGTGATGAAATTGCTTGGAGTTAAATATTTGTTGGTGTCGAATGCTTGCGGTGCTGTTAATCTAGAATTTAGGAAAGGTGAGTTGATGCTAATAACTGACCATATCAACCTTTTGGGGGATAACCCATTGATAGGAAAAAATATAGATGAGTTCGGAACAAGGTTCCCAGATATGGGCCAGCCCTATTCAAAGTTTATTAATGATAAGATAACTGCCCTTTCACGGAAGCATAACATTGTGCTGAACATGGGTGTGTACGCTGCTGTTGCGGGGCCAAACCTGGAGACCCGTGCCGAATATCGGTATGTTCGGAATATCGGTGCTGATGTAATTGGAATGTCAACAGTTCCTGAAGTTTTGGTTGCCAATCATATGAGTTTGCCGGTTGCAGCAATTTCGGTAATCACCGATGAATGTGACCCCGATAACCTGGCTCCGGTAGCATTGGCAGAGATTTTAGAAGTTGCCGGAAGGGCAGAAAAGGGGCTAACAAAATTGTTTGTTGAACTTGTTGGGATTCTATAATTGTACATGCATTTACTACATTTAGAAAAACTTTTCTGCAACAATCATTTTAATCTTTGCCCTTTCTTGCTGCGTTCACTACAACCTTTCTGCACAATCAAATGTTGCCGAAGAAAAAGCCGAATTACTTTTTCAAAGCTGTAATGATTATTTGAATTCAAATAATCTCGATACCCTTTTCATTGAAACTCAATAATTTTTTCATGGGCTATATTCATAAAAACAATGCTAGTATTACCGAAGTTCTTGAATGATAGTAGTAGGATGGGAGGGGTTTATAACGCGCTTGGTATCATTTACCGAAAGACCGATGATAAGCAAAAGGAAGAGGAAGCTTATTACTGGCAATTGAAAACCTTTTGCCTGGAGGCCCTTCAAAATATCTCGGCGAGGCCTACAACAATTTTTCAGAAGTTTACATGGATAAAGGGGAAATTGACAAAGCATTTGTTACCCTTGAAATGGCCAGACAAACATATGAGGATATTGATTACCCACTCGGATTGTGTGCCTATTATGCTGTGTTATCGTATTACTATTCTCACCTCCATTCTCCTGCTGACAATGTTAAAATATGACAGCCCACTGCCTACTGTGGATGCCGACCTTTTGTCGCGCATGCAAGGTGCTTTGCATCGGCATTACACTATTAACAATTAACCTGTCTTTCGCCCAAACTCCCCCTCCGCCAAATGGCGGGCAAACCCCGGAGCAAAGCGGAAGCACCCCCGT
>Ga0075120_10002297_pt1 | contig 14022 bp, 8 predicted proteins | sample AntAceMetag02UKL_FD_69792 | JGI IMG/M metagenome (GOLD analysis project Ga0075120, IMG submission 69792) | Saline lake microbial communities from Ace Lake, Antarctica - Antarctic Ace Lake Metagenome 02UKL | ecosystem: Environmental > Aquatic > Non-marine Saline and Alkaline > Saline | place... | reverse complement strand
TGATTCTGGGGGGTATGGGTACGGATCTGGAATCTTTGGTTACCCTGTATACCGCCCTTGCCAGACAAGGCCAGGCGGGCAGCCTTCGGCTCAAACAGTCAGATCCTGTTCGGGAAAGGTATCTCATGAGCCCCGGGGCAGCCTATATAACCCGGCAGATGTTGTCCCGGCCCTTGCCCGGCCGGGAAGGGATCAACCGGCTGTCGGCGGGTTTGCCCGTGGCCTGGAAAACCGGTACCAGCTATGGGTTCAGGGATGCCTGGGCCCTGGGGATCATGGGCGATTTTATTGTCGGCGTTTGGGTGGGGCGTCCCGACGGTTCCCCCTCCCCTGGCCAGTACGGGGCCGTAACAGCCGTCCCCCTCCTGGAACAGGTGTTGGAAAGTTTGCCCTTGTCTGGAAAAGGATCCGGCACTGGGGAAGAAAGAATGCCGGACACGGTTGTTCAGCAAACCATTTGCTGGCCGTCGGGTTTGGCAGAGGAGCAGCAGATGTCTGGTTCCTGCATGGTGCGCCACAGGGCATGGATACTCAACCACCAGATTCCTCCCACCTTGACAGCAAACCGTTTTTGGGGGGTAACTTCGAGAAATTCATCCCCGGGGCATGCATCCGCTGGGTATTCGTCCTCGGGATTTTTATCCCCGGAATATTCATCCCTGGTGCAGACATTTTGGGTGGATATTTATGGAAACCGGGCCGGTCCTTTGTGCGGGGGGATAAAAAAAATATCCATTGCCCTGTGGCCCCGGGGCGCAGAGCCCTGGCTTCCGGCAAAATGGCGGCGAAATCGTCTGATTCCCCCGGTATCCGACAGATGTCCAGATTTTGCTTCCCCGGCAAGCCGGCTTCAGATTATTTCTGTTTCCAATGACAGCCTGCTGACATGCCCACCGGGACAGAAAAGGGTGCCCCTGATCCCCCTGGAGACCCTGGGGGGCCAGGGGCGGCTATACTGGTTTTTAAATCGCCAGCCCTTGGATGGAAATCGGGATAAAAATAATCATACCAATCTGGCAACCATGGTATTGCCGGCCCCGGGCACCTACCAGCTGGCGGTGATGGATGAATTGGGCAATGGCGATATGGTTAATTTTAAAGTGGTTGCGTCCCGGGCGGGCTTATAAAACTCCTCGGATATCCCCTTGGCAGCAAAAGGGGGGGGGCAAAATATTGTGTCAATCAGAAATGTACGGTTTGAGGCGTAAAGCCCGCAGAGCCTTGCCCAGATTACCATTGTCAAGGTTTATCAAAATGCTGCCAATCTTTTAAACTGTTCCAATCCCCTCCCCAAGACCACCCTTTTTTTTTCAGGTAGATGGTTACTTTGGAGTTATCTGTCAGGGTTCCAGGCGATTGGGGGTTATACACAGCACCTTCCGGACTGGTTTTCCCCGATTTGTAAACCGCTGGATTTTGAAACGGATTAATATCTATTGCCACCCCATATGAGTGATTTGAAAGGGTTTTCTTATCTGCTATTTTTCGAAGCGCCTGTTCCCAAAATAGCTTCTTTAAAACTCATTTGGCTGTCAATAATTATTTCATCTGCAGCATAAAGGGTTACAAATTGACAAACCATCATTAAACACAAAAGCATTTTTTTCATATGTTTCATTTCCTATTAAAGATCTCGTGACTTTACAGAGCGTGTGATTTATATTTTTATTTTCAAACAGATAAAATCCAGGCCATGGAATTGATAATGGCGGATTTCATCAGACAAACTGCCCAGTATTTTAAAAGATAATTGATTTATGGGCACCTGTTTGGATAGTTTTGCCGCATCAATGAGCAGCTCAATATTTTCATCCATGGATGAAATTGCCATATCAATTTCAACTTGATCGTCGATCATCCTCAGCTCAATACGAAATTTAGCTGGCAGATTGTTTTTTGGAGACTGCCCCATGTCAGCCAATCCCAATATGATTTCTTCAACAGCCAGCTGGATTCGGCCCAGGGACCGACTGTTCCATTTGTTTTTTTTGGCAAACTCGGTAATGAACTGGTTGATTCCTGGCAGTTCTTTGATTGAGAATTTTGTCTTTAATAAAGCCTTGCGCCCATGGCGCAAATTTAAAAGCCCCACCAGCAGCAGTGTGACCAGAGTCCCGGATGTCATGCCGTTATTTAAGATAGGCGCCAGCCAACTGGGAATATATGCTTGGAAAATAGCCTGCTGCTGAAATCCCGTTCCCAGCCAGAACCCCATACCGATAACAATGCCATTTTCAAAACCAAGGCCTTCGCTGGCCACCATTTTAACACCGTGGATAAACAGCAGCAGGATTAAAATCAACAGGTAACTTCCTACCACAGGCTTTGGAATGGCCAGGATGAGTGCGGTAATTTTTGGAAAAAAGGCCAGCATGGTCATGATGATTCCGCAAATAATTCCCACCCGCCTGGCTGCCACTCCTGTCATATCCACCACGGAAATACTGGTGGAATAGGTGGTATTGGGCAGGGTGCCCAGGATTCCGGAAAGAAGATTGCCCAAGCCGTCTGCATAGAGTGCGCCCTGGACACTCCGATAGTCAATGGGTTTGGATTTTCTATGGGAGATTTGCTGCACGGCAATGGCATCTCCATAGGTTTCTATGGCACCCACAATGGTGACAATGATAAAGGCCGGTAGTAAGACCCAGAAATGGGAGCTGAAACTTAAGTCAAATCCTGACCATTCAAGTGTGGGTAAACCGATCCATGGGGATTGTGCCACAGAGGAAAGGTCCAGATTCCCAAAGCAATAACTGACAATAGACCCCAGTATGATACCGATGATGGGTGCCCAGAGGCGCAGGCTTCTAACGCCGAAAAAAGTTAATCCCAGAATTCCGGCCAGGGTAACCAATGCAACCAAAGGGTCCTCATACCCGGCATCCCCCAAGGCCTGCACAGGAAAATGGCTGAACACAATGGGCATGACTGTCACGGCAATGAGCATTATGGTTGCCCCCCCCACAAGGGGGGTAACCAGTCGCCTGAGCAGCCCCAGGTGATTGGCAAAGATAAACTGGATCAGGGATGAGGCAATGATCAAGGTCATGAGCAATGACATTCCGCCGGATTCAAGGGCAGAAATTCCCACGGCAATAAATGCCCCTGAGGTTCCCATTAAGAGAATATAGCCGGAGCCGAAACGCCAGACTTTTTTGGCCTGGAGAATGGTGGTGATACCGCTGATCACCAAGGCATAAAAGATAACACCAGCTTCCATGGATGCGGGCATGGCGGCACCCCGCAGGACAATGGCAGGTGTTAAAATAATTCCAGCTACAGAGAGCAGAACAGTCTGAAGAGCCAAAAGGCTTGATAAGCCCCATGGGGGAGATTCATCAACATCAAATTTAAGCGGGTTATTTCCTGGGCTGCTGGTTTGAGATTCCATGGCTGATATCCGTATGGTTATGGGGTTTGACTGCCGGGGTTACAATATGCCTGAAAAACCGGAAAAAATAGGTGAACAGAAAAACAACAGCATCAAAGATCAGTACCACATGGGTAACTGCCAAAAGAATGATTATGCCCAATGACGGAGTTTCATTCTCCGCGTAGAGAATTTGATCCGGTTTATTTATAATGCTCGTCATCTTTACAATCCATGTGTATTTGCTTTTTAAACACCAGTTAGAAAAACAAAAATATATAAAATAGATTGTAATTTAATACAAGCAATTTTCACCGGGTTCCGTTGCTACCATTAAAACAAGAAAACCCCTTGATCTTTGTCCTGTTATATCCGAAAAAGGGGGATTGTTAATAAAAGCATGGATAAAATGAAGGGGGGGATGGAATGGATATCTGGGTGGATGCGGATGCCTGTCCCGTTGTGATTAAAGAGATTTTGTATCGGGCGGCTGCCCGAACCCTTACCAGGGTAACCCTTGTGGCTAACCAGTCCCTTAGAATACCAAAGTCTGATTTTATCCGGTTCCTCCAGGTGGGGTCTGGGTTTGATTTGGCGGACGATGAAATCGTAAAGCACGTAAAACCGGGTGATTTGGTGATCACGGCGGATATTCCCCTGGCAGCAGAGGTCATTGATAAAGGGGGACTGGCACTTAACCCCAGAGGAGAGCTTTACTCAAAGGAAAATATTACCTCCCGTTTATACGTCAGAGACTTGATGGAGTCTTTCAGGGCAACGGGAATAGAAACCCAGGGTCCGCCTCCCATGAATCAAAAGGATCGACAGCTGTTTGCCAACAATCTGAATAAACTGTTGTGACCCAGGTATTATGGCTGATTGTTATTTGAAATAAACTATTGTCCTGGGTGTCTGAGAAGGTAAAATTTAATGAACAGGAAATTAAACAATGGAAAAAATTGGGAGAAACGATCCATGCCCCTGCGGCAGCGGGCACAAGTATAAAAAATGCTGCCTTAGCAGCAATGGGGGATTCCAACTGTACACAGCTGATGAAAGAGAGTCGGCTCTGCAGAAAATGGAAGATTTTGTGGATCAAGGGAGCTGGCAAGGACATGAAATGGAGGCCATGGATATGTTCTGGGGCGATCTGGAAGAAAATCTTCCCCAGTTGGATGAATATGTCCATTTAATGAGTAAATCCATGTTCGACTTCTGGTTTTGTTTTGATTTTAAAATCAGCTATGACCGGCCTTTATTCCAATATTTCCTTGATGAAAGCCCCAACCTGACAAAGGGGGAGCAAAGTTTTCTGAATATGGCCGGCAGGTCCTGTGTGCGACTCTATGAGGCGGTTAAGGTCATCCCTGGAAAATCAATCACCTTAAAGGATTTAATTAACGGCAAGGTTACGAAAGTAAGGGAAATTCAAGGATCACAATCAATGAAAAACCATGAAATACTGGCTGCACGTATAATGCCCGTGGGTGCATCCGGCAGACCGGAGATGGATGGGGGCCTTTTTCTTTTCCCGCGCATGCAAAGGGAACGAATCGTGAACAAAGTAAAATTCATGTATGAGGCGTTTAAACAGGAAACGCCCGAAGCCGCTGATCTGGATTTTTTTGAAGAAATGCCTCCGGAATTTCATCAGATGTGGCTTTCCCTCTTTACCAACCCCATTCCTGATATGTTGAATCGCGACGGCCATGAAATGGTGATCACCCATGTCTATTTTGATGTGGCTGACCCGGATGCACTTAGGGCAATTCTGGATACAAAAAAAGACCTTGAGCGTGAAACAAAAGAATTGAAATGGACCTGGCTGTCAAAACCCAAAAATGGCCGAAGGGGGATCTATGGAACCCTCAGTATGGAGGGTCAACGTCTTATTCTGGAGACCCATTCAAAAGAATGGGGTGAAAAAGGTAAGACAAAAATCAAACGGATTGCCGGAGACCTTGCCCGATACAAAATCACCAAATATTCCAGCATGCAGGGCCTTCTGGAAGAGCTTAAATCCAAAAAATCTGAAACAGACCCCGGCCTTAGACAGTTGTCCCCCGCGGACAGGGAAAAATTAGACCAGGCATTAAAAGAAGAGCAAAAAAAATATTACAAAAAATGGCTTGACATGGATATTCCCATGCTGGATGGCCATACCCCTCGCCATGCTGCCCGTTCCCCTGAGCTTAAACCGAGACTTATAGAAATGCTCAAGGACCTTGAACACCATTATGAAGCGGAACTGACAACGGGGCGTCCGGGTTTTGATCCTTCCTGGATGTGGGAAGAACTGGGTCTGGAAAGTGAGAATCCGGATCCGGATCACGGCGGTTACCTGCCACTGACAGGGTTTGAAGCCATGGAGCGCCTGGTAAAGGGGATGGGAGATGTTGTCCGGAAGATAGCCACTGGATATCGAAAAGGGGATCATTTTGATGACACCATGATCCTGGATCGCGAAGATCTGGAAACAAATCTGGATTTTCAGCGCTTTGTCCGAAAACACACGACCCTGGCCATTGAACAGGGAATGGACAGACAGATGGCCAAGGACCACGGCAGCCTGCTGGCCTCTCACCTGGAATATATGGTCAATTACGAGTTGCATTTTCGAAAGACCTTCTGGATTGACCCATCCCTTTCCTATATGCTGGGGCATACCCAGCTTGATCTGGACGGTGACATGCTCAAACTGCCTTATTCTTCTTTTGCCTTTGTTTTTAAGGATCGGTTCACCCTTGAAATTGCCGAGAGAATGCTTTCACAAATCCCGGACTGCCCCATGGGGGGGCGCAAACTTCAGATAATGACCGTATATGTGACACAAATCCGGTCCGGAGAAACAAAGGGGTTGAAAATCGTGTTTCTTTTTGATGCCTTTATTGAGCAATGGCCGTATCTGCAGGTCCGGGATTTAAAAATTGACCCCAGGGACCATCTGGACCAGATCCTGACCAGCCATTTCCCAGATGCTGAGGGGAAGGGGATGGATCCGATTCTCAGATCAGAACTGATGCGAAAAATGGTGCATCTGGTGATCAATGCCACCCTTTATACCACCAGTGCAAATGTGGCAACCGAAACCAGAACAAGCCCCCTGTTAAGCCGGCAGCAGCGATCGGACACTGGACCGGCTGATACCGAATTTCTTTCTTCACAGGAAGTGATCTATCTTCCCGGAAAGATCAATATTTCCCATGTTGAAAAAATGCAGGCGGTAGAAAAGAGTGAATCCGGCGGTAAACTCATGGTGAAGTTTATGGTTCGTGGTCATTGGCGCAGGGCAAACTCCAAGTGGAAAGATCAGCGTCCAAGATGGATAAGCCCCTATTGGAAAGGCCCGGATCTGGCAACCGTTATCGAGAGGCAATACCGGTTGACGACCTGAAGAACAGTGTAGGATATCTCCAGCCAGGAAATCAAAAAAACTTGTCTCAATTTAAGAAAGCATATATGGTATGGGCCATAAATTGATATCCCATACATGGGCAGTCGTTTTTTTGCTCCAGTGGTGGTTTATTATGGTGATAAATTATTAAAAAAAGGGTGTGCTGAAATGTCAACTATCCACAAGCCTGTAAATGATGATATTTTTCTTTTTGATCGCGAGGAATTGCAGAAAAAGGCCTCGGAGGAGATTGTTCGAAAGGGACTCATCTGTTTCAATGAAAACCGTGTTCTGGAATTGGACCGCGATGAAAAACGGCTGTGGGCTGTTGTGGAAGACGATCAAATGAGTGATTTCCCTTTGGCGGTCCAGGTGGAACTCGACCCGGAAGACCAATTGGTCTTTTCCTGTGATTGCCCTGAAAGTCAGGAATCAATATGTCTGCATCATGTAGCGGCTCTTTTTGCCTATGCGGATTTCTGCCAGGAAAATGAAGGTCTGATGTCTGCTGTGGATAATGCGATTAAAATGAGGATCAAACGGGCCAAAACAGAAGTCCAGGTAGAAGCCGAAAGCGGCGAGCCCTGGTTCGGTAATTGGAAGGCTTCTTCCATCAATTCTACTTTTTCCCAGAACTACCGTGTCACCATCCGAAACCTGGACAAACGAAATAACTATTGTTCCTGTCCTGATTTTGCCGGTAACCAGCTGGGTACCTGTAAGCATATAGAAGCGGTTCTGCACAAGATTCAAAAACATCCGGAATACAGCTCTTTTAAAAAGCAGCCGATCCCTGTCCCGTATATTTACCTGGCCTGGGATCATGATGAAGCCCCTTTGATTTGTGTTCACCGGTCTTCGGAAATGAGCACGGATCTTGAGCAGTTCCTTGCAGATTTCTTTGCCCCAGACGGCCGGTTTACGGCACGGATACCCGATGATTTTTTCCGTTTTGTCGAATTAGCAGAACAACGGGAGGATATTCATATCGGCGAAGATACGGTTGATTGGGCCAATCACCAAGCCCGTAGAGCCAGTCATCGCCTCCGTTCGGAAAAAATCAAAGAACGGATAGAAAACACCCGGGGCAAATTGCCCGGTATCAAAGCAAAACTCTATCCTTACCAGATTACGGGAACGGCTTTTCTGGCCGGAACCGGGCGCGCACTTCTTGCGGACGATATGGGGCTTGGCAAGACCCTGCAGGCCATTGCTGCCGCCACCTGGCTCAAGGATAATGAAGGGGTAACAAAAGTGCTCATCGTCTGCCCGGCATCCCTCAAGCAGCAGTGGGCCAGGGAGATTGCCAAATTCACAGACCTGCAGACCCAGGTGGTGGGCGGTCCGCCTCCAAAGCGTGCCTCACAGTATAGAAGACAGGTCACTTTTTTTGTCCTTAATTACGAACTGATTCTCCGTGATCTTTCAATCATCAAAGAAACCTTGCGCCCGGACCTGATCATCATGGACGAAGCTCAGAGAATTAAGAACTGGCGTACCAAAATTGCCACCGCTGTGAAACTCATCCCCAGCCGGTTTGCATTTGTGCTAACCGGCACCCCCCTTGAAAACCGGCTGGAAGATCTTTACAGCCTGATGCAGGTAGTGGACCCAAAGATTTTGGGCCCCCTCTGGCGTTATATTGTTGATTTTCATGTTACGGATGAACGCAACAAGGTCCTGGGTTATCGGAACCTGTCCGTTCTCAGGCAGCGGCTGAAACCGGCTATGCTCCGACGGGACCGGAGCCTTGTCAAGGACCAGTTGCCGGATCGGATCAACCAGCGTCTGGATGTGGCCATGACCGGCAAGCAGATTGAAATTCATGATGACGGTATGGCAAGGGCCGGACAACTTGCCCAAATCGCAAAAAGACGGCCCCTGACACCGAGTGAGCAAAATCGTCTGATCGCTGCGCTGCAACAGGCCAGAATGGCGTGTGACAGTGCGGGACTTGTGGACAAGGAAACCCAAGAGAGCCCGAAAATAGACGAACTTGAAGTGTTGTTGGATGAAATATGCCTGCAGGAAGGACGGAAAGCGGTGGTTTTTTCACAATGGGAGATGATGACCCGAATGGTGGAAAAACGTCTAAACCGGATGGGGCTTGGCTATGTCCGGCTGCATGGCGGTGTACCGACAGCCCGGCGGGGAGAATTAATGGACCGGTTCCGGGAGGACGATGCTGTCCAGGTTTTTGTCTCCACAGATGCGGGCGGAGTGGGGCTCAACCTCCAAAGTGGTTCAGTTTTGGTCAATCTGGATGTGCCCTGGAACCCTGCGGTCCTGGAACAGCGCAATGCCAGAATTCACCGCCTGGGCCAGACCCGAAAGGTACAGATTATTACTATGGTTGCGGCCAATTCCTATGAAGAACAGGTGCTCGTTCTGGTGGGTAACAAACAAAACCTGTTTGATAATGTGATGAAAGAGGATGCTACAGAAGATGTTGTTGGGGTTTCTAAAAAACTGTTGGAAACCTTGGTGAAAGATCTGGCAGGCAAAAAAGAAACTGCCCCGGAACCGCAGGTGCCAATGCCGGAGGATCCAGAAGCAGCTTGTGACGAACCGATCGTTGAAACAATTAAACAGGGGTTGGCGGCAGATAACAGGGTGGAAGAAAAAATTCGTTTTTGCATCGAGGTCCTTCAAAAAGAGCTGGGATCTCGGATCGAACGTATCCTGGGCTCCCGCGGTGGGCTTATCTGTGTCATTGACCGGGTGGACAGTGAGGGAGAAAGCCTGGCTGTTGAATTGTCGGAAAAAGTGCCGGTGGCATTAATCGACCCCTTTGCCCTGAAAGGTCTCAACCGCTTGGGAGCTTCATCGCCCCTGGCAGACGCACAAACCGTTTACATACCGGGTGACCCGCACCCTGAAAGTAACCTGTCCAGATTCGCAGTACAGGCGTTTGAAAAGCTGGAGGCAGCCCGGGTTCTTTTTGATCAGAACATGGGAAGTGCTGCTGTCGAACTACTGGTTTCTGCATTGCTGTCAAAGGCTGCTGACCTGGCAGGGCTTGAAGGGGTAAAAACACCAGTTGAAGCCGGTGTGTGGTTATACAGTGAGGCGCTGCCAAAAGGGTTGCTGACAGATGCTGATGCCGTTCTCATTATGCGGGCGGTCAGCTTGAACCAAGCCGACCGCATCCCGCAGGATTTGATTGAAGGTCTTATCAATGATGTGACCTCTTTTGTCACAGGTGATTGATAAAGGGAATTAAATTTCCCGGCTGATGATCCGCAGGCCGTCCAGGGTAAGGGATTGATCCACGGTTTCAATGGTCAGGGAAATGCCGGCAATAAGGGGAGCCAGGCCACCGGTGGCAATGATGGTGGGCTCGGCGTTCATCTCCGTTTTCATCCGTGCCACCATGCCGTCCACCATGGCGGCATTTCCGTAAATGATGCCGGATTTGATGCTTTCAATGGTGTCATCCCCGATCACCTTTTCTGGGGCCTTGAAAATTTCCACCCGAGGAAGCCGGGATGCCCGTTGAAACAGGGCTTCAGATGAGATCATCACCCCCGGGGCGATGGCGCCGCCCAGATATTCTCCCCGCTCAGAGATGGCGTCAAAGGTGGTGGCCGTGCCAAAATCAATGATGATCAGTGCGGATTTGTATTTATCATAGGCAGCCACGGCATTTACGATCCGGTCTGCTCCCACTTCATTGGGATTCTTGTACAGGATGGGCATCAGTGTCTTTACCGATGCGGGGTTGATCCACAGGGGAATTAATTTCAGATATCGCTCACAAAAATCATTCAAAATACGGACCGAGGACGGTACCACAGAGGAAATAACGGTTTTCGTAATGCTGTTCAGGTCAATTCCCCTGTCTGAAAACAAGGCATTGGCCAGCACATTAAATTCATCCGCCGTATTGTCCCGGACCGTTCGTATCCGCCAGTCTTCCTTGAGAATATCCTTGTCATATACACCGATAACCGTGTTGGTATTCCCCACATCAATGACCAATAGCATTTTTGTTCTCCTTTACTTAATCTTAACGGTAAAAACCTGGGGGGTGGCCCCTGTCATAATCAGATCCACGGGTACATTTATATAGGCATGCCGGGCATATACACCGGTCTTAAGATCTTTGACATCCATAAAGGCATAGATTTGATCCACAATTGTTTTGTTGCCCAGTGTTTGAAAGGGGCCTTTTATCTCCAGGGTGATCAAAGCGGGTTCAATATTTACGTTCGAAGTGGCATTCAAAATCCGGATGGGGATGTCCGCCAGGGTTTTTGTCACCATTTGTTCCTGGATGGGGACGGTCACGGTGAACATGGTGTGGCTGGAAGAATAGAGCTGAGGATTTTCAAGATCCAAGGGCAGGTTCTTTTTAAATTTTTCCCCGGCGCCGTTCAGATCAATGGGTTTGGTCGTTAGCTGATCAATGCCATTGATAAGAGATTGGGCTCCGGTAAGTTCCACAAAGGCGGGTTCACAGAAAGGTTCCAGGGCGAAATGGCCCTGGGCCGGCACCCCGATATAGGGCACAGTGATTTTAAAGGTCTTGGTAATTTTCTTTTCCAGGCGGACATTCAGAAAAGAGGGGTTGATGTTCAGGATTTTAATGCCGGGGTCCATGGGGATCCGGGTTTTGTCCACGGGCAGCATATAGTCGCCGGGCTCGATGGAGTTTGAGTCTCCTGCCGGGTCAAATTCAAGGTCTGTATACAGGTCTGCAGGGTATAGGATGGTTTGCCTGTTCATCAGTTCAATGAGGCGGGGATCTGCCTGGATTCGAATTTGAATTTTTACTGTGGGGTGGTAGGCCAATACCATGCCGTCTGGGATGTTGGAAAAATCAACCGGCAAAAGAAGGTCGGTTTCAATCGGTTCGACGGTGCATCCCAAATTCAGCGACAACAAGGACATTGTCAGGAATACCGCCAGAAAAAGGCGATATCCCTTCCGAAAACGCTGTTTTAAATCAGGCATGCCGGATGGCATCGAGAATGCGGGTAAAAGAGATGGTTTTTTCAACATCATGGACCCTGACAATATGGGCTCCTTTTAAGATAGAGGCGGCAACCGCGGCCAGGGTTCCGTATTCTGTCTTGATATTATCCGGACCAATGGGTGTTGTTTCCTGTTTGTTCAAAACTGCCTGGATGAATGATTTCCGGGATGGCCCCATTAAAACAGGGTATCCCAGGTCACAAATTTTGTGCAAATGGTTGAGGATCATAAGGTTATGCTCAATGGTCTTCCCAAATCCAATGCCCGGGTCCAGAATAATTTTATCCCTGGCAATCCCTCGCCCCCTCGCAAACCGGGCTCTCGCATCCAGGTAGATCGTGATCTCTTCCATGAGATCTTCATAGTTCGGGTTGACCTGCATGGTTTCAGGCGTTCCCTTCATGTGCATGAGCACGCAGGGAACCTTTTTTTCGGCCGCAAGGTCTGCCATGGCAGGATCTTTTTCAAAAGCAGATATATCATTGATAATGGTGGCCCCGGCATCCAGGGCTACCCTTGCCACCCTTGATTTCACCGTGTCAATGGAAATGGGGATATCAATTTCCCTGGCGAGGGTCTCGATCACCGGGATAACCCGATCCAGTTCTTCCTGTTCGGGAACCGCCTGGGCAAAGGGGCGGGAGGATTCTCCCCCGATGTCCAGTATATGGGCACCGGCTTTTGCCAGGTTTCGTCCCTGGGCCAGCGCCGTTTCAAGGGTATGATATCTCCCCCCATCGGAAAAGGAATCCGGGGTGGCATTTAAAATACCCATGATACAGGCGCAAGGCCCCAGCTCCAGGCGAAACCTGTCAAATTTGAGGATGAAATCCAACATGGGGGTTTCCCTTATTCCTTTTTTTTATTGGAATCGGAATCTTCCGGTGTGTCGTCAATGGTCTCATCTACGACCTGGGTTTCCTCGACGGGTGAATCATCGGAATCCTTTGGCGTTTTCTCACCGGCATCTGCCGCCGCAACTTCGGGCTGGATTTTGATGTTTTTTCGGCCGAAAAAATCAAAATCAGGTCTCATTTCGGCAATGAGATCATCCAGTTCCGATCCCATCACCGTCTCTCGTTCAATGAGCAGGCTGGTGAGGGCATGGAGGAGATCAAGGTTTCCTTCCAGGACTCGCTTGGCTTTCTGGTAGGCCCGGTCAATGAGAATGGCAATTTCCGAATCAATTTTCTGGGCCGTTGCCTCGGAATAGCTTTTTGCCTGGGTCATTTCCCTGCCGATGAAAATATTGTCATCATGGTCTTCATAGGAAAGGGGAGCCAGGCTGTCACTCATGCCAAAGCTTCTCACCATGCGGTTGGCCAGTTTGGTGGCCTGTTTAATATCATTGGAGGCTCCGGTGCTGATCCGTTTGAAGATAATCTCTTCGGCCACCCGTCCGCCAAAGGCAATGGCCAGCTCATTTTCCAGTTGATCCTTGTATTTAAAATCCCCTTCCTCGGGCAAAAACCAGGTGACACCGGCGGCCCGTCCCCTGGGGATGATGGTGATTTTGTTGACCGTATCAGTATTGGGCAAAAACCTTGCCACCAGTGCATGGCCGCCTTCGTGGTAGGCTGTTGTCTTTCTTTCGTCTTCCTTGATGACCTTGGATTTTCTTTCAAGGCCCATGTAAACCTTATCCTTGGAATCTTCAAAATCCATCATGCTCAGTTTTTCATGGTTCCGCTTGGCCGCCAGAAGGGCAGCTTCGTTGACAAGGTTTTCAAGGTCCGCACCGGAAAATCCCGGGGTTCCCTTTGCCAGAACTGTGGGGTTTACATCGGCATCCAGGGGAGTCTTTTTCATGTGCACCCGCAGGATGCCTTCACGTCCCTTGATGTCCGGCATGTCCACCACCACCTGGCGGTCAAACCTTCCCGGTCTGAGCAGGGCAGGATCCAGCACATCTGCACGGTTGGTGGCTGCCATGAGGATTACCCCTTCATTGGATTCAAATCCATCCATTTCCACCAACAGCTGGTTCAGGGTCTGTTCCCGTTCATCATGACCGCCGCCCATGCCGGCGCCCCTCTGGCGACCCACGGCATCAATTTCATCAATGAAGATGATACAGGGTGCATTTTTTTTGCCCTGGGCAAACAAGTCCCTGACCCGGGAGGCACCCACCCCCACAAACATTTCAACAAAGTCAGAGCCTGAAATGGTGAAAAAGGGAACCCCTGCTTCACCGGCCACTGCCCGGGAAAGAAGGGTTTTGCCGGTGCCGGGATTGCCCACCAACAGCACTCCTTTGGGAATCCGGCCGCCCAGCCGG
>Ga0075120_10002294_pt1 | contig 14028 bp, 8 predicted proteins | sample AntAceMetag02UKL_FD_69792 | JGI IMG/M metagenome (GOLD analysis project Ga0075120, IMG submission 69792) | Saline lake microbial communities from Ace Lake, Antarctica - Antarctic Ace Lake Metagenome 02UKL | ecosystem: Environmental > Aquatic > Non-marine Saline and Alkaline > Saline | place... | reverse complement strand
AAATCTATCGGTCATGAGCAGACCTTTATGAAGGATATCCTGAACCCGGATCAGGCCAAAAAAGAGATCCTATCCTTAGCCAACAGGGTTGCCCTTCGGATGCGTCGGGCAGAAGTCAGGGGCGGTACCGTTTCTCTAAAGGTGAAATACAGCGATTTTACGCAAATAATTAGGGCTGCAACACTGCCTGAACCCACCGATGACACCATGGAGATATACTCCACTTCCTGCCGTCTCCTTAAAAAGACAGCCGTGGGCAAAAGACCGGTACGGCTCTTGGGAATTTCCCTGTCCCAGCTCAGTTTCCGTGAGGGAGAGAAACAGCTCATGCTTTTCGACCAGCAAACAGGACATCTGAAGCGGAAAAATCTTAACACTGCTCTGGATTCGATTTGCGATAAATTTGGCGAAAAAAGCATTCGACCGGCGACGCTGATTTCTAAGAGCTGAGTGAGTTATTTAATTATGCCCGTCCCCCATGCTTGCGGTTTTGGTCAAACTTTGGTCAAAAAAACTTTTCATGAGACACCAAAAAACCGGCTGTCGTCCCTGACAACCGGTTTGATTTGTGCCCCTATTCTTCCAGGGTCCCCGATGTGACCGTTAACCCTTTATAGTTCATTTTTCTGATACTTCTTGAAATTCTCAGCCTGTTCAAAAATTTCTTTATACACCTCATCGCGGTCTACCGGAGGGTAGCCATTCTTGGCCAGGAGGATTATCAGGTCCACCTTTAGCTCTGCCTTAATATCATCGCGCCGGCTCCAGTCTGTGTATTTGGCTTTGTCATCAACAACCTTTTTGACCGCCTTGGCAAGATGCAGGAGTTTGTCTTCCGGGTACTCAAAGTCATATTTATGCGCCAGGGCCTTCAGGATGTCGTAAAAAGCCTTCTCCTCAAAATCGATCCCCAGGTCGGCAAAAGACTCTTTCTCTTTTTTGAGTGCGTGAAACAGGTCGATAATCTCATCGGTGAAATCTTCCAGCACCTCGCTTACCAATACATCCTGCTCCTTACGCTCGTTGTATCTCTCCACCAGGGCACTAAACTTTTCAGCAAAGTCAATTCCTTTGATTTTGTTGATCTTCTTGAAGTCATCAATCGCCTTGGCAAGGAGTTGCTGCAGGAGTTTGATCTTGGTGTTGGGCAGCTTGATCTTTTCGATCTTGGCCAGATAATCCTCATCAAAAAGGTCTATCGCTTTGCCCTTGTCCTCACCCATCTTGAAAATCTCTTCCACACCGTCACTTTGCAGGGCCTCTTTGATCATCTCCCGTACCCGTGCGTTCATCTGGGCCGTGTCCGGGGCATTACCCTTGGTCAGTTTGAAGACAATGGAGCGGACCGCCAGATAAAAGTGGATATGGTCGCGCTCATCCTGGCTGAAGGCGTCACTACCGCAGCAGATGTCATAGGCAGCTTTTAAACGCTGCACCAGATACATGAACCGTTTTTCCTGGCTTTCGGTAATCATGGCAAATTCCGCCGCCATGTTCAGACACTGCAACTGCTCCAGGGGGGACCCTTCGAAATAGGGCCGTTTGTCAAAGATATGGAAGATCTTGGACAGGAGATCAAGATGGTCCTTGACCACCACGATGGACTGGTCGATCTCCTCAAAGTTGGTGCTGTCGGTTTTGGAATACTGGGCCAGGGCCTGATTCATCTGGCGCTTGATGCCGATGTAGTCAACTACCAGCCCCTTTTCCTTGCCCTCGAATCTTCGGTTGACCCGAGAAATGGTCTGGATGAGGTTATGGCGCTGGATCGGCTTGTCGATGTAAATGGTATCGAGAAAAGGCACATCAAAGCCGGTGAGCCACATATCCACCAGAATAGCGATCTTGAAGTTGGATTTACCATTTTTGAACTGCCGGTCCAGCTCCTTGCGATACTCTTTGGTGCCGAGCATGTCATAGAGCTCTTTGGGGTTATCCTGGCCACGGGTCATGATCATCTTGATCCGCTCCATGGGCTTGATCTCCCGGCGCTCCTTTTCACTCAACTCAGCACCTTCCTCGCAAATTTTCACTTCTGCCCACTCAGGGCGCAGAGCAACAACCGCCTTGTAAAAATCCCAGGCAATAAAACGGCTGCTGGAGACAAACATGGCTTTTCCCTTGACGGTGGCGCCTTCACTCACCCGGCACTCGTAATGTTTGACAAAATCGCCAGCCAGAGCCTTGATGCGGTCAGGATCGCCCAGGATGGCGTTCATCTGGGCGTTGGCTTTCTTGCTCTCTTCGATCTGGTATTCGCCGGCTCCCTCTTCAGCGCATTTTGCGTAGTAGTCTTCGATCTCCTGCAATTTGCTGTTATCAAGCAGGACCTTGGCCGCCCGGCCCTCATAGACGATGCGAACGGTTATTTCATCCCGCACCGATTCGGCCATGGTGTAGGCATCCACCACCTCGCCGAACACATCAACCGTCGCGTCAATGGGGGTGCCGGTAAATCCCACATAGGTGGCATTGGGCAGGGAGTCATGCAGATATTTGGCAAAGCCGAAGGTGCGCTTCACCCCGTTTTCCGTGACCCGGACCTTCTGATCAAGGTTAACCTGGCTGCGGTGGGCTTCATCGGAAATACAGATGATGTTGTTGCGCCCGGTAAGCAGTTCGGTGTCTTCGGTAAATTTGTGGATAGTGGTCAAAAAGACCCCGCCGCTGTTGCGGCCCTTGAGCAGATCACGGAGCTGAGCCCGGCTCTCAACGCTGATCACCGAGTCGTCGCCGATAAAGCCTTTGGCGCCGGTAAACTGGCCGGAAAGCTGGTCGTCCAGATCGGTGCGGTCAGTGATCATCACAATGGTGGGGCTGGCGAACTCAACGCTTTTCATCAAAAGCCGGGTCAAAAAGAGCATGGTGAAACTTTTGCCGCAGCCGGTGGCCCCGAAATAGGTGCCGCCCTTACCGTCCCCTTCCGGACGTCGGTGTTTCCCGATGTTCTCGTAGAGCTTGGTGGCCGCGTAATACTGTGGATAGCGGCAGAGGATCTTTTCCTCTTTGCGCGAGGTATCGGGCAGATAAATGAAGTTGCGGATAATATCCCGCAGCCGGTACGGGTCGAACATGCCCCTGACCATGGTGTACAGGGAGTCGATGCCGTCCTTTTCGCTCAGGTCACTGCCATCGGTCTTGCGCCAGCCATAGAAAAATTCGTAGGGCGCAAAGAAGGAACCGGCCCGGTTGTTCACCCCGTCGCTGATGACGCAGAAGGCGTTGTATTTAAAGAGCTCCGGGATGTCGCGCTTATAACGCACCGTGATCTGGATAAAGGCATCATGGATGGTGGCCTCTTCGCGGATGGCGCTCTTAAACTCAAAGACCACCAGGGGCAGACCGTTGATATAGAGGATGCCGTCGGGGATGCGCTTCTCATAGCCGGTGATCTCAAGCTGGTTGACGATCTTGAAAATGTTGTTGTCGGCACGATAGTGGGCAGGTGGATCGGCAGCCACAGTTGTCACCTCGCCGGCCCGGGGCGTATGGAACTCGGTCAGATCTTTATAGTCGATAAGTTGGACGTAGAGATCCTTTTGGCTGCGGTCCTCCCGTTTGAGCAATAAGCCATCAGAGACCATTTTCATGATCGCCTTGTTGGACTCGTAAAGATCAGAGGCGGGGAAGGTCGTGAGCTTCCTGATGATGGAATCAATCTCAATTGCTGTGATGTTGTCGGCGGCATACCGGCTGGCAAGAAAGCTTTTCAAATCCTCCTTGATCAGGACCTCACCCGGTTCCCGGCTGATGGTCTCTCCCAGGACATGGGGGTAGCCCTCCTTCCCCAGCAGATCGATAATGGCTTGTTCCAGCCGCGCCTCGGTGAATTTCACTTTCCATCCCCCTTGTCGGACGTGATAATCTGTAATTCCTTGATGTCCATCTCCAGTTCCTGCAAGCTTGCCTCCTTGCTCAAGGCTTTTTGTTCCACCCGATACTTCTCATACTCCAAAGTTGATTTTTCCAGGGCCTGGGTGTGGCTGATTTTTCCGGCGTGGCTCAGCAGCTCCCGGCCGTTAAGTTGGATAATGGCGTCCAACCGTTCCACCCAATCATTCATATACATGGGAATGTGTTGCTGGGCCATGGTCTCAGCAAAGGCCAGGTATTGCTCCACCAATAGGCCAAGAAGCTTTATCTCATCTTCACTCAGATAATTTTTGGCAATGGCGACATCTTTTTTACGGATGGCCACCTCGTTTGTTTTGTCCAATGACTGCATGCCCATGCGTGGCAAAAAACCATCTGCCCTGCGATAGACCAATTCCGCGGCAGTCTGCGCACTGATGGCCCACAGCAGCTTGTTCTGTATCTTTTTGAAGAAGGCAATGGTTTTCTCGTCCAGAGGGTCATAATCGATGGAGGTGGTGTAGATATCCTTAATCTTTTGATAAAAAAAACGCTCAGAGAGGCGGATCTGGCGAATGCGTTCCTGCAGCTCGTTAAAATAATTCATGGCGCTGCCGCTCTTGAAACGCTCGTCATTGAGGACAAAACCCTTGACGATATACTCCTTCAAGCGCCGGGTGGCCCAGATACGGAACTGGGTGCCCTGCTTTGACTTGACCCGATAGCCCACCGAAATAATGACGTCTAGGTTGTAGTAATTAGTTGGTTTTACAGAAAAATCGGAATTTCCGATTTTTCTCAAACTAGCCTTCTCTTCAAGCTCCCCCTCCTTGTAGATATTGAGGATATGCTCATTAATGGTGGAGCGCGATTTTTGAAACAACTCGGCCATTTGGGCAATGGTCAACCAGACGGTTTCCTGGTCCAGCATGACATCTAGCTTTATCCTGCCGTCAGTGTTCTGGTAGATCAGGATTTCGGACTCTTTTTGTTCTATAACCGGGCTCATAGGGCCAGCTCCTCCACCATTTTTTCAGTATCCGGGATGCGGATTTCGCCGGATAGGAGTTTTGGAAGCAGGGTGTCGCGGAGCTTGGATAAGGACTTATATTGCTCTATATTCTTATGAATCTTTTCGAACATTTCCCCTGAGTAACAGCTAAACTCCTTAATTGTAGACATTGAAGGTACAATCAAGCGCATCCCGTGAACATGATTTCGATTTAGAGTCGGCACAGCAGAACCAGAGTTGTACCTTTCCAACTCAAGTGTGTTGAGTAGCTGATAGGCATGATATGGTGTTGAATTTTTATATTTTTTTACCCACAGAGTTGTATTTAGTGGCCAAAAATTTTCTTGAACAAACGTTACTGCCCCAAGTCTACCACTACGCCCAGTAACTACTCCTGGACCATCTACTTTTGCCTCATTATGTGTCCCATCTTGTCCACTTGCGGCAATTAAGGGAAATCGCCCCATGGTCCTTTTAATTTTAGGTAAGTCAAAGCCCCTCTGAAGAGTTACCATATCTTCAAGACAACCAATCTCCCACCCCTTGGGAACCCAGCCCAGCTCGTCGCTGTAGGTGAACTCGTCGGGGAAGAGCGTGCGGATTTCTTCGGGCAGGGGCTTTCGCTTATCGCCCAGGGCGGCACGGACCTGGGCTCTTTCGCTGATCGCTTCGGGGATTTCCTTGCCGCTGGCCAAGGCGTTGTCGATCACCGGGTCAAAATCGATAAACCAGCTCTTGAACAGGGCCTGGGCCATGGACTCCAAGGTCTCATTCATTTGGTGGTTCAACTCAATCCGGTCATCCAGCGCCCCAAGAACATGGGCAATGGTCTTTTGTTCTGAGAGGGGGGGGAGTGGTAACTCCATTGAGCGTAGTGATGTTAAAGGCTGCCCTATCCCAGGTGTGCCCACTGTTGATGCATATTGGAGGATCTCATGATTGCCTGCTGAAGAACGAAAAAAATAGACAACAAATTCTGGAATAGCTAAGTCAGTATTGACCGTCAGCTTCATTAAGCTTGAAGACAAAACGTAGTGCCCGATATCATCATTTGGAACAACAGCCACCTTACCAATTGCCCCACGATGGGGAAAAACAATATCTCCAGGATAAACATTAGCGTTTCCAAGTGTACTAGCCTTCTCGGCGCTTATGTAAACAAAATCACCTACAAATAATTTTGCAGAAGAAATATTCAAACCACGTATGACAGGAATGCCTTCTGCAACATAACAGTCACTCTTCATCCTTGACCCAAAAGGACCGATTGCGATAGCCCCCTTGTTAGCAGAGGTTATATTATCCACTTTTACCTTCGCCCACTCACTCCCCATAACCCAGCACCTTCAGGTTCCGGCGGATCACCGCGTCCAGCTCTATCCCTTCCCGCATCTGACTATAGAGGATGGTGGAAAGTTCGGCCATCTTCTCCTCAAATGGAATACCGTCGTCTTCCAGCTCTGCTGCCCCCACATAACGGCCAGGGGTAAGGACATAGTCATGGGTCTTGATCTCCTCCAGGCTGACGGACTTGCAGAGGCCTGCTTTATCCTCGTAACGCCCTGCCTCCGCCTCACCCCTCCAGGCATGATAGGTGTGGGCAATTTCGGCAATCTCCTCGTCGGACAGCGCTAAATGGGTACGATCAATCAATGAACCCATCTGGCGAGCATCGATAAACAGGGTCTCCCCCTGGCGATCACGGAAGCCCCGGCTGCTTTCGGCCTTTTTATTGCGGCTGATAAACCACAGACAGACCGGAATCGGGGTTGTATAAAAGAGCTGGCCGGGTAAAGAAATCATACAGTCCACCAGGTCGTTTTCAATGATCTTCTTTCTGATCTCCCCTTCGGAGTTGGTGTTGGTGGCCATGGAGCCATTGGCCAGGACAAAACCGGCCACACCGTTCTGCGAGAGCTTGGAGATCATGTGGAGGATCCAGGCATAGTTGGCATTACCCGCAGGCGGCGCCTCATAACCGGCCCAGCGCGGATCGTCGATAAGTTCGTCAGATCCCCGCCACTCCTTGAGGTTAAAGGGCGGGTTGGCCATGATGTAGTCGGCCTTCAGGTCCGGGTGCTGGTCCTTAAAAAAGGTGTCGGCTGGGACCTCGCCCAGGTTTCCCGAAATGGAGCGGATGGCCAGGTTCATCTTGGCCAGCTTATAAGTCGCGCCGATGGACTCCTGGCCATAGATGGAGATGTCTCTGGTATTGCCGTGGTGGTTTTCGACAAACTTGATGGACTGAACAAACATACCGCCGGAACCGCAGCAGGGGTCATAGATCTTGCCCTTGTACGGCTCGATCATCTCGGCAATGAGGTTGACCACCACCTTGGGCGTATAGAACTCGCCGCCGCCCTTGCCCTCCGAGGCCGCGAATTTGCCCAGGAAATACTCATAAACCCGGCCAACCACGTCCTCTTTCTTGTCCGCCACCGTATCAATATTGGAGATGGTATCAATGAGGGCCGCCAGCTTGCTGCCACTCAGATCCAGGCGGGAGAAATAGTTGTCCGGGAGCGCCCCTTTCAGCACCTTATTGTTTTTTTCCACCGTAGAGAGGGCGGTATCGATCTTGATGGCAATATCATCCTGCTTGGCCTGGCTGTTGACATAACTCCAACGCGACTCCTCCGGCAGATAAAAGACATTCTGCATGGTGTAAAACTCCACCATGTCCAGATACTTCTCCTTGCCCTCGTCAATCAGTTCGGCCCTGCGCACCTCAAATTTATCACTGGCAAATTTCAGGAAGATGAGGCTGAGCACCACATGCTTGTACTCCGACGACTCTACCGAGCCCCGCAGTCTATTGGCTGTATCCCACAGGTTTTGCTCAAAGCCGTTTGTTTTATTGTTTGGTGCTTTCTTTGCCATGTTTTTCCTTTTATACATACGTAAAAAGCACTGGTTTATCCGGTGCATTTCTTGGTTATAATTGGCTATCCTGTTTTCCGAATGTCATTCCGAACAAGCAATTTGCATGTCATCAGGCAGCCAGATACACCTGAATCCAATCCGATCAATCATTGCTGCCTCGGGAAATGAGCCGCCGCGATGACAGCATCTTCCATCCTTCGCTCCAAGTTGCCCGCCATAGCCACTCCATGAACCTCCTCGGGTAACGATATCCGTAGATTGATCTGTACGGAGGGGGCTTGTTGTCCACTCCCACACGTTGCCGGTCATATCATAGCAACCATAAGGACTTTCGCCCATAGGGTATTTTTCAACCCTAGAAGTGTCATTAAGGCCGCCCTCGGGAGTGTTACAACGATCTCTGTCGAAGTGGTTTCCCCAGGGGTACACCCTCCCGTCCGTTCCCCTGGCAGCTTTTTCCCATTGTAGTTCGTTTGGCAAATCCTTGTTTGCCCAACTTGCATACGCTTTGGCGTTTTTTAAGGTAACGAGAACCACCGGATACTGTGCCCGACCTTCTGGATACTGCTCATTTCGCCAGTTAAAACGCATGGACTCAGGTTGATTTACAAATGCTGGTGGCGAATATTCAGTGTCGTCGAGGAAGGATTTGTACTCTAAATTCGTGACGGGAAATCGGTCGACATAGAACGAGGGTAGATTCCGGGCTGTTCGTCCACTGGTCCCGTCTGCCTGCTCGACATCATCTTGTCCATAAATAAAATCACCGCCTGAGATCAAGACCATTTTCTTCCCATCCGCGGGCCAAACTATTTCAGACGGCAGAGGGCCATCTATGGGCACCAAGTTCATGAATATCGGCTTCTTTTCAAAGGTCCCTATGGCAAAGAACTGCCTTTTCAATCCTTGACCGAGTTCTCGGTAGACCTCGTGCGAAATAGCGATCTTGTCGGGCAGACCTCGACCTTCTTCAAGATGAGCCACAAAGTTTAACGTATCACTGTGGATGTGACCCTTTTCATCTCTGAATTTGACGTTTCCCAAATGACAGGCGATTCTAATACGTAGATCCTTTCCAAGGTTTGAATTCTCGTTGAATGATGGAAGACCATGACCAATCTCCATGGCAGTTTCCACTACGGTTTCTCCTAGTTGATCTGGATCACCATAGAATGCAAAGAGACCCCCGTCGCCCTGCCAACTCCATTTACGTCCCCCGCGACTTTTCGTCTTTGATTCAACGTAATCCTGGAATGCGTCAAAGACCTCTTCTACGATTCTTGATGGCATATTTCTTGACAATGCAGAGTGATCAATGACATCAATTTTCAGAAATCCGAAATAACGAACATCGCCCTCTTTAAGATCATCCCAACTGTCTGGCATTGCGGAGACTCCTTGTGGTGTTGAACTCCTCTTGATCGGAAGAGTGGTGCTGGTACTATAATAAGCGATTATACAGATCTGGATATCATCTCGTTTGTAATGTTATCCGGCTTGATACGCGAAATATCTTTCACTCCAGGTCGCGCAAAAGCATACAAGGCCGGAAGATCAATTGTTCAACATGTATCCATAGTTAGGTTTCATTCGTCCTCATTTCATCACCGGGGTTAAACGGGGCGCTATGATGAAAAATATGGCGCAAAGTAAACCCGAGGCTCTATTCGTCCGCCCTTAATGGCTTGTTAATCCTTGAATCGCTGTTTGATGTATTCCTGTGTCTGGCTGGCGCTTAGCTCTGTGGTAGAAGGCCCCGTACGAATATAGAACCGCTCCGTAGCATGGTCCTTGAGAAATACCGGTGTGGGGGATTTGCGGCAATTCACAACCATTACCCGGCAGTCGTCGTGATCATCAAAACGAGCGTGTATGCTGGTCATGGCTTGGATACCCATGCGGGTCTTGACGATATTCACCAGATGTAAACTCATCTTGTCTTCATTACCAAAATCATCCACCTGGATACCCACCGGACTACCATCATCTGAAACACCTATAACCAGCATACCGCCGCTGGTATTCAAGAATCCGGCCAGAGTCTTGAGCACGGCCAACTCCATGCGTGGGTCTTTGTTGCCGGTGTGCAGATTGGTACGCAGGGTGGACTTGAACTCTACCGCCTCGGATTCGCCATTCACAAGCAACTTTGACAGATCGAACTCAGTCGTTTCCAATTCTTCCTCGGTTGCCTCGGCGACGAGTGTGGCATAACCCTTGGCAATGACTTGTGCCATCAGTTCGCGGCGTTTCTCCAGAAAATCCCGATAATTAAGGTGCTCCCAGGTCGGCGGCAGGGCGTGTAACCGATACATCCGCTCAATCTCCATCTGGCTGAATCGCGCCTTCATGCCAGGCAGGTAATCCGCCGGCGCTTGATCTGAGATGTCAACATTGTCGCCCCACTCCACCAGGGCGTAATTCGCGATCTGGTTGGTTTCGCGGATGGCGGTAATGCCCTGTTTGGCCAGAAAGCCCTTGGGGAAGAGATGATGCCGTTCCACGGCGGCACGATTAGCGTGTATGGACGGATCCAGCAGATCGGCAACCTTGATCTTAGAAAACAGCGCCCGGGCATCCAGAAGTACAAGCGCTGCATGGTAAGCGAATAACGATGGGCTGCGCGGGGACGAGGTGGCCAGATCATTGGGAAGCGATACGGCCCAAAAATCATTGGTTAGCGTGATGTCGCAGATTTGAGTAAGTGTCTTCACAAAAGCGTCGGCGCTGTCCACGTCACGCAACCGGGCAAGATCGAATTCCATTGCTGATTCCGGGGAACCGGTAAAGCGACCGGTGACCGCCGACATAAAAAACCAGCGGGAAATCACTCGCCTCAAGTTGAACTCGGACACCTTGTACTCAGTGCGGCCTATCAGATAAAGTATGTAAGAGAACAGCATGTTGTTTTGCGAACTGATCATCTTGCCGCTGCGGAAACCCGCTTGACGAATACAGTTCATGAAGTCGTGCCAGTATTGCAGGTTCAGTGTCCGTTGCTGCGCATCCTTGAGCACTTCAAATTGCTGCTCCCGGCGCTCATCACTAAATTTTTCGGTTACCAAATCCTTGCCGCGTAAAATCGAATAAACATACTTCAGCCGGGCGCGTTTGAATGCCACACCCACTCCCACCCTCAACAACTGATCCGGAGATGGTTCGATAAAGTAGTTGAATGGCGAGGCATCGCCTTTTGATGGTTTGCGGGATTCGCGACAAAAACGCTCCAAGGCAGCGCGTCCAGCATCCCAGAAAACCGACATCAAGGTTAGAATAAAGTCAGCCTGGTTTAACGGCGTGCCCTTGCTGTTAATGCGCACGAACACATCCGACACCGCTTCCTCATCAATATCCGAGTCCAATTCTAGCGCTGTAAATGGGAAACTTAACAATCCCTGAAGCTTTAGGATTCGGTCTTCAATAACCAACTCCTCGGCTTCATTTATTTCACGGTTCATTCGGAGATTTTCAAGGTAATTACGAATAATCCGGGTTATTTTGGCATCCGCACTCCACAAAACAGAGATGTCTGGAATAAACGATTTGTCACGGCAAATGGCAGCGTCAGCAACCTCAAATCTTTCTTCCAGCGGATTAAAGGCAATCTGGATTTGTTCGCTTTCGAAGTTCTCCCGTAATACTGAAATGTTCCGAATAACAGCATACAGGGAAGTCAGGTGCTGCTGTCCGTCCACGATCACCAGGCGGGGAGGCTTCTGCTTATTATCGGTACCGATGGCTCGGGTGCCTTCAATTAGCGCGTTTTGCCAGAACAGCAGATAGCCCACAGGGTAGCCCTTGTACATGGAATCGAATAGATCGCGAACCTTTGCGTTCTTCCAGACAAAAGGCCGTTGGATGTCGGGCAGCCCGATGTGACCAAGACCGATGTATTTAACCAATGCACCAAGGTCATAGTCGACTTTTGTGAATACTGTTTCGCTCATACTTCCTCCATAGGGATAGCGCCTCTCTTTAGCGAACGCGGTTTTTTGCGCTCTGCTGGAAGGGATTCGTTAGATTCTCATAATAAGCAACAAGAATTTGATCGGATTGTTTTTCCGCCCACTTCTTCGTGCCATTTTTGTGGTACAATTCTGTATAAAAATCCTGAAGCAATCCATCTATCATTGGAATGAGCTGTGGATAAAGCGTGTGTAGAATCTTTGTCGCTTTTGATAATCCTATCCCATCAATGTCCATCAGTTTTTTAATAACATTTTCATTGAGATCCTTAATATGTTTATCCCTTGTCTTTTTACTAAGATCCAAAAACCTATCAAGATCATATTTGAAAATACGCAGATTTTTTGTAGTATCAGTTACACTCAAACAGACTGGAAATAGTTTTTTCTTTATGCGTGCCCCTATTTTGTTTCCATCCTCGACTTCTTTGTTTTTTAAGAGATCGAAATTCGAATAAAAATCACTTTGGAAACAATAAGCCTCAATTAAGGCAATAGGTTCATCCATGCTTATCCGGTTGGCACATACGCACCCACCTCCCGTCGCCTAGCCTGACGCTCACGTTCGGAGCAGTGCGAAGACGTTCCGTAGCCTGCCTGTCAGTTCGAATCCAAATTCCACAGTTCTTCCGGAGGCGAGTGCTCCCATACGTCCCCGTATAGATCTTCGTACTCTGGACCCTCGACCTTCATCGCGATGCCCAATACCGAGTGAAACCCGCTCATCGGGTAGAAGCGCCGGTTGAACCGGAACACGTACTCGTTCAAATACGCTTGAAGATGCTTCGGGCTCACTCCGTGGTGCGTGCCTTGTATCCACGTCTTCAAGTTCGAAAATACTAAGTGGATAAGTGGTATCTGTTCCCCCTTCTCGGCTTGCAGTTCCGATGTTGTCATCCCTTCGGCCTCGCCGTCGGCCATTACAACCTCATGGTCGAACCACTTCCACAAGTCGACATACCCCACCCAGTCGTCTGTTACGACCGTCGTACCAGTCTTGATGTTCTCGGTGGAAAATTTGGTTAACGCGACCTTTCCTCTGTTCGGGATCAGCCGCACACGTAACCGTCCTGCATAGCGGCGCTTCTTGTACTCTCCGTCGACTAGGTCTTCTTTCTCACTGATACGAACCTCGACAGCTCCGACAACGACGACTTTCTCGGTAACACCGCGCCCTTTGCCTCGTGTTCGGCCACCGACGTAGGTTTCGTCCAACTCGACAGGGTATCGTTGTAGTTTGCCATTCACATCTTCGCCCTCGCCTATCTTGCTTCGGCTCGGCCTGACCATAGCAACGCGCAACTTGTGGAGCATCTGGAATGCTGTCTCGTATCGGGTCAACCCGAGCTGCCGCTTAAACTGAAGCGCCGACATGCCCGGCGTTTGACTTGTGACGAGGTACGCGGCCCAGAACCAGACCTGAAGAGACGTCTTCGTTCTGTGCATGATCGTACCCGCCGTGAGCGACGTCTCCGCTCGGCAAGAACGGCAAACGAGTACGCGAGGTCGGGTCGAGATATAGTAAGGCTCATCGAGAACGTCACACTTCGGACATGTAAAACCGTCAGGCCAACGCACCAGTTCCAAGTAGTCGAGGCACGCTTGCTCGTCCGGGAACGCCTGCTGGAACTCCAGAAGGTTGGTGACATAGGGCTTCTCTTTGATCCTGGGCATTAGCTGTCTCCCTCTGCATTTGTGGACAACCCAATCTCACAACACTGTCGGTCGTGCAGGATGGAAGACTACCTCTTCGATCTATATGTGTCAACCGGATAAGCATGGGTTCATCAACTTCAAAAGATATTTCTGAGAATAAAAGAAATTCCATGTTCTACTGTCCTTCATATTAGAAATTAAGAAATTAATGTTCCCTTGTGACGATTATCGCCCGATATTTGAACAGATCAAGAAAAAATACATTGAAATCGGATAAATAGTCAAGAATATTTCAAATTTCGGTTAATATCCTTTGAGATCAGGCTTCTTATATCATGCTATTTTGTCAGATCCGGTCACAACGATACCATTTATTTTCAGATCAGCTTGAAATATTATTGCTTCATATTCGCTTTTTTGTTTGCCAACTCTCTTGACAATGTGATGAATTTAAAAGTATTTTCTCCCTGCACTTCAAAAAAGAGATAAACCATGAATTGTGTAATCTGCGGAATAGAAATATATTCCATTGAAGAATTGCTTGACCAAGGCTGGATTCCATATTTCTACGAGGGTGAAATCGAATATGGCCCTGCCTGCTCTGAATGTTCAGGAACCCTTCTTCAAATGGCTGAAGATGGAGAGATGGAATTGAAAGAA
>Ga0075120_10002291_pt1 | contig 14039 bp, 12 predicted proteins | sample AntAceMetag02UKL_FD_69792 | JGI IMG/M metagenome (GOLD analysis project Ga0075120, IMG submission 69792) | Saline lake microbial communities from Ace Lake, Antarctica - Antarctic Ace Lake Metagenome 02UKL | ecosystem: Environmental > Aquatic > Non-marine Saline and Alkaline > Saline | place... | reverse complement strand
CCTCACCGAGAGCTTCGGCGGCTTCAACCGCTTCTACGAAGCGCCGGAGATGGTGCGCACCTGTGCGCCCTGCTATTTCAAGATGGAGCCGGGCCCTGCCTGCGCTGCCGGCCCGGGCGCGCTCTACAAGCCGTGGGTCAGCCCGGACATGATGGCTTGGTGGGGGCGGGAGAAGGTGAAATACTGCCAGATCATCCACGAGATCATCCAGGCGAACTTCCCCGAGGGGACGATGTCGGAGCTAGGGGCGGAGGATTTGGCCATTCCGAAGGTATAGGGTTTCAGGTTCGAAAGTTACAGGCTGCGAGTTCGGGGGTCGGAGTTCTGCGCCAAAGACCGAATGCCGACCTCCCCCTTGTTTCCTTGTCTACTTGGGTCTACTTGGTCTACTTGTTTCCTTTTTGCTTTGCTGATGAGGAGAAAACGATGACAGACAAGCCGTTCAAGCCGGGCGGCGTCAACCCCGCGCTGGTCACCCCCTTCACCAAGGCCGAGGAAGTGGATGAAGCTGCCTTTCGCCGCCTGATCCGCCGCGTGTTACCGCACGTGGACGGCCTGGTGCCCTGCGGCACGACGGGCGAGTTTCCCTACCTCTCGGTGGCCGAGCAGAAGCGGCTGGTGGAGATCGCCGTCGAGGAAGCGGGCGATAAGCCAGTGATCGCCGGCACGGGCGCGGCGGGCACGCGACAGGCCATCGAGTTGGCCCACAACGCCCAGGCCGCGGGCGCCACTGCCTGCCTCGTCGTCACCCCCTACTTCTTGCATCCTTCGCCCAAGGGCATCTACCAGCACTTCCACGACATCGCCACGGCCGTGGACATTCCTATCATCCTTTATAACATCCCCCAGGTGGTGAACGCCTATCTACCCCGCCGTGTCGTCCAGGACTTAGCGGACATACCTAACGTCGTGGGACTCAAGGATTCCTCGGGCAACCTGACCTACACCATGGAGATCTTGGAGTACGCTGGTGACCGCATCAACGTGCTCATCGGGCACGACGAGGTGGTGCTGCCGGCACTGGCTGGCGGCTGTGCGGGGATGATCCTGGCCTCGGCCCAGGTCTACCCTGAGGTCTGGCAGGGAGTGCTGGCGGCGGTGCGCCGCGGCGACCTGGACGAAGCACGGCAGCTACAGCGCAGCGTGCAAAAGCTCTCCCGCATCTTCTGTCGCTATGGCGGTGGTGTACCGGTGAAGGCGGCGTTGAACATGATGGGCGTGAAGGTGGGACGGCCTCGCCGCCCACTGAAGTCTGTAGGTGGCGCATTACTACACGAAGATCGGGCCGAGATCCAACTGGAATTGGAGAAGCTGGGCAAGATCGAGGTGTCCGATATGCCGTTTCACGTGCCGACCGGACCGCTGCCGGCGCGTTTTGAGGCCCTGGGCTTGGATGCCAGCGTGGTGACAGAGGCTGGTTTGCGACTGGGCACAGGGGCTGCTGGCGAGGGGCTCAACTGGGTGCAGATGGACGTGGTGGCCGGAGCCAAGGCGGGGCCGCTGGGGGACGTGTATGCTTTCCAACTCACCTATCCCCACCACAGCTTCGAGGCCCTGACCACCATCCTGGAGCCCAACTTGATGGTGCGTCCGGCGACGCTCATCATCCCCGCCAATGAGCTGAAGAACCTGCGCCAGGCCAACATGGTCTACGGACCCGCGCAGGCAGGCGTGGCGCGCGCCATCGTCGATCATTTGGAGAGGGGGACGATCCCCGAAGCGGCCATGGATGAAGAGGTGATAATCGTGCGGGCGGCGGTGCATCCCCGAGCGCTGGACCGCCACGCGTTGTACCAGAGCGTCCGCGCCGCGGCGGACGAAGCCATTGGGACTGCCTACGCCCCCAGGTGATCGGCAACTGACTCGAGGTCAGCGGAAAAGCGGAACAAGCAGAAAGCGGAACAGCAGTCCCGTTCGTTCCGCCGACAGGAGATCCAGATGGATGGCGAGGAGTTGCACTCCGAGCCCTTGTTCGGGAGTACAACTCCCTTACATCGGGTTCCGTTCGTTCCGCTGTTCCGCTGACAGGTATTCTGACAGGAGCTAGCTCTCCTTCAACTCGTCGATCTTCTTGGACAGATCGGCGATCCGGGCGCTGAGCGACTCGACGTCGTCCCTGGTGGGGATGTTCAGGCGGGTCAGGAACCGGTCCATCTGCCGGTCGAGCTTCTGCTCGATGGGGCGCATCTTCATCTCCTTGCGCCGTTCGAGGACATCCCTGACCAGCTTGCGTCCGTCCTTTTCGGCGATCTCGCCCCGCTCGACGAGCTTGTTGACGAAGTCCTCGATCTCGTCGGCGGCCAGGGCTGCAGCGCCGATGCTGGCCAGGAGCACTCTCCGGACAGCATCCAGCAGGGGAGAGGCTTTTTCCTTTGCCTCTTGCTGAACTTGTTCAACCAGTTCTTCGATGTCGGCTTTGGTCTTTGCCATGATGTACCTCCATTTTGTTTGAATGAGGTTCGATGACGCATCGCGTCAGAACGATGGCATTATAACGCACTGCGTCATATCTGTCAAATTGGGAGACAATGTTCCATGAACAAGAAACCCGGCTGGTTCAAAGGTATCTTCCCCGCCCTGGTGACCCCCTTCACTGCTGCCGACGAGGTAGACGAGGCAGCTTACCGAGTGCTCATCCGCCACCTGCTGCCGCACGTCAACGGCGTGGTGGCTTGTGGCACGACCGGCGAATTCAGTTCCATGACCTTCGAGGAGAAACAGCAGATCATCCGCATTGCTGTGGATGAGGTTGCCGGTCGCCTGCCTGTGGTAGCGGGTACTGGCTGCCCCAGCACCCGCGAGACGCTGGAACTGACCCGCTGGTCCAAGGACGCTGGCGCCACCGCTACGCTGCTGGTGGCGCCCTACTATCTCAAGCCCACGTTCAACGAGGTCTACGACCATTACAAGGCCGTAGACGAGATCGGCCTGCCCATCATCCTCTACAACATCCCCCAGTGTGCGGGCACGCACTACAAGTGGTGGACGGCTGAGGGGATGGCCTTGGCCTTCGACAACGTGGTGGGCATCAAGGACTCCTCGGGCGACATGCCCTTCCTGATGGCACTCTTCGAGAAACTGAGCGGCAAGGTCGGCATCTTCTGCGGCCACGACGAGATCGCCGGTGCAGCGATGCTGGCCGGAGCCGATGGGGCCATCCTGGCCAGCGCCAATGTCATCCCCGATATCTGGCAGGAGATTCACCAAGCCGCGCAGCGAGGCGATGTCCAGTTCGTCCGCCGCCGCCACAGGGAGATACAGATCCTCACGCGCATCATCGTGCGCAAGGGAAGTGTCCAGGCCGTGAAGGAGGCGCTGCGTATGATGGGCGTGGACATGGGCGACGGTCGGCATCCCATCATGCCCGGGGGCGGCTTCGAGCGGGAGGATCGCGAGGACCTGCGGTCGCAACTGGAGAACTTGGGCAAGATCGGCGGTGTGGCGGCCAACATCGACACGCCGCAGCCGGCCGACTGGACGTTGCTGGTGGGTGAGGGGTTCGCCGGCCCACCCTTGTCGGAGGTGGCCCACATTGACCTGCTGATAGGTCAGGCGTACGGGCCAGTGGGACGAGCCATCGATCGGGCCCTGGGCGAGCCTCGGCCGGGGCACGAGCTGGCTATCATCAACGAGCGGCCGCGCACACTGCTGGTGCCCACCGTGACGGTGCGCACGGCCAAGGCGCGGCAGTTGGTCTACGAGGAGGCGGCTGCGGGGGTGAAGATGGCCATCGAGCATGCCATCGGCCAGGGGACGTTGCCGCAGGAGCGGCTGGATGGGCTCTGCCTGATCGCCAACGTCTTCGTGCATCCCGCAGCCAGCATCCGCCGCCGCGTGCACATCAACAACTACAAAGCCATGCGCGGGGCCATCCGCAAAGCGGTGGAAGGCCGCCCGACCCTGCGCGAGCTGATCGACGAGAAGCACGCCGCCCGGCACCCCTTCCGCTACGCGCCGTAGGAATTGGTAGTCGATGAAGCCGATGGAGCGGATGAAGCCGAAGAAGCGCACCGCGCAGGCGCGCATCGCCCACGCTGCGGGGCAGGTGATGCTGCTCTTCGTCGTCAGCCGCTTGCTGGGGTTGGCGCGTGAGGTGATCATTGGCGCCCGCTTCGGCACCAGCGCCGAACTGGACGCCTACCTGGCCGCCTTCCGGTTGCCCGATCTCATCTTTCAACTCGTGGCCGGCGGCGCGTTGGGCTCGGCGTTCATCCCCACTTTTACCGCCCACCTGACGCGGGGAGACCGCGCTGCCGCCTGGCGACTGGCCTCGGCGGTCATCAACCTGGTGCTGCTGCTCCTCACGGTGGTAGCCCTATTGGCCGCTCTTTTCTCTGGCCCACTGGTGGTCCACGTGATCGCCCCCGGCTTCTCCCCATCGCAGCAAGCTCTCACCGCCGAGCTTCTGCGCGGGCTGCTGATCTCTACCGTCATCTTCGGCGTTAGCGGCATTGTCATGGGCATCCTCAACTCCTTCCAGCATTTCGTCGCCCCCGCGCTAGCGCCGGCGCTCTACAACCTGGGCATCATCGCTGGAGCCTGGTTCCTGGCCCCGCGCTATGGCGTACGAGGGCTGGTGGTCGGCGCGGTGTCAGGGTCGGCGTGGCACCTGTTGGTGCAGATGCCTGCGCTGATGCAACGTCGGCCTCGCTACGTTTTCACACTGGGCTTGCGGCAGCCGGATGTGCGAGAGGTGGGCAAGCTGATGGGCCCGCGTGTGCTAGGGCTGGCGGCGGTGCAGCTTAACTTCCTGATCAACATCATCCTCGCTTCGGGACTAAGCGAAGGGAGCCTGGCGGCGCTCAACTTCGCCTGGCTGCTGATGCTGTTGCCACAGGGTGTGGTGGCGCAAGGGATCGCCACAGCGGCCTTTCCCACCTTCTCCGCGCTGGTCGCACGGGGGGAGCGGTCCGAGATGCGATCCACCTTCAGTGCCACGCTGCGGGCCATCCTCTTCCTGACCATCCCCGCCAGCGTAGGGCTGTTTGTGCTGCGGGTGCCGCTGATTCGCATGCTGCTGGAACGTGGCGAGTTTGGGACCGCGTCCACTGCTGCCGTCGCCTACGCGCTGGCCTTCTACGCCTGGGGACTGGTGGGCCACGCAGTAGTGGAGATCGCCGCCCGCGCCTTCTATGCCCTACACAACACGCTGATACCTGTGGCGGTCGGTGTTGGAGCCATGGCGCTGAACATCGTCCTCAGCCTGTTGCTGAGGGGACCGCTGGGACACGGTGGGCTGGCGCTGGCCAACACGGTGGCTACAGGGTTGGAGATGGTGGTGCTGCTGGTACTCCTGCGCCGCCATCTGGGCGGACTGGAGGGACGGCGGGTGGGGCTGGCGGTGCTGCGCGCTGTGCTGATCAGCGGCCTGATGGCGCCGTCCCTGGCTGGTCTGTTGTCCCGCTGGCCCGACGCCCCTCCTTGGCTCCTGGGGAGCGGAGGGGTCATGTTGGGGGGACTGATCTACCTGTTGGGGATGTGGATGCTGCAGGCCGAGGAGCTGCAGGCGCTGCTCAGACCGTTGAGAGGTCAGCGGAGGTAGCGGGACTACGGGTGTTCCGCTTTTCCGGTGACCGAGCGGCGAGAGCAGAAGGGGCTCTCTTTGATGAGAAAGCGCCAGGGGACAGTGAGGGCCCGCTCGTCGCCGCGCACGTTGATGCGCGGCGTCGTCTGCACCGCCTCGTCAGGCACCGGCGTTTCCTTCTCCGTTTCCTTCTCCGTCTCCTTCTCGATGAAGAGGACATCGCTGCGTACCATGTCTATACTGTTCATCTCCCGCGTGATCCCCAAGGCCTGACAGAGCTTGCCCGGGCCGTTGGTCAGCTTGTCGTCGGGACGATTCTGACGAAGGTGGCGCATGAGAGGTAGCCCCTCCAGCGGTTCCAGCGCCCGGATCAGCACCGCGGCAGGGAAACCCTCCCTCTCCGTGACCACGTTCAGGCAGTGGTGCATGCCGTAGATGAAGTAGACGTAGGCAAAACCTGGCGGGCCGAACATCACCTTTGTGCGCGGCGTCAGGCCGCGTGCGGCGTGGCAGGCCTGATCCCCCTGGCCGATGTATGCCTCCACTTCCACGATGCGCCCGCTGAGCCGCTGGCCGTTGACGATACGCACCAACCGCTGGCCCAGAAGGTGGCGGGCCACGGTCAGCGTGTCCCGAGCGTAGAACGCTCGCTGCAGCCGCTCTCTGTTCGCCACGCTATCCTCCCGCGACGGGGCTGAGTATGAGAATGAACAGCTTGTCGCTGTGCTGTAACGATGTCCTTCTAGCCTGTCCCAGACGCTCTCTGTTCTCCATGCTATCCGCCTACGACGGGGATGAAAACGAACAGCTTGTCCCCGTCCCGCAACGAGGTAGTTTTCGCCTGCTTCAGCCGCGCCAGGCGGGCGTTGACGAAGAGGCTGTACGGGTGGGCGGCATTGAAGCCTTCGCCGCGGAAGACGGGCCCGAAGCCTGGGTATTCTGCCTCCAGGTGGCGCAGCACATCGGCCACGGTGACCGATCGCTGATCCCACTCCAGTTGTAGCGTGCGCTTTCCCACTTGCCGCCACAGCGGTTCCCCCAGTTTCACGCTGACTTGCATCGTCTCCTCGATCTCCTCGCCCGTTTTCCTTTCATGCTGCTGTTGCCATTCTAACACAAAGATGTCCAACAGGCAACCGATGTTAGCACGAAAGCGGTAGACTATCACTACTTCGAAATAGCGTGAATCGTGATTTGACAAGATGAGGCATACGTAGTAGAATGAACACGTGTGCAAGTGCAGGGGCGAAACTCTACGATGTCTCTCTTTCCCACTGAAGGCAACATTTCAATCAAAGATGTAGCCAAAGCGGCTGGCGTTTCTCACCCTACCGTCTCTCGGGCCTTGGCCGATAGCCCTTTGGTCGCTGCTGAAACCAAGCAGCGCATTCAGCGCATCGCCGGCGAGATGGGCTACATTCCCAGTGCCATCGCCCGCGGGCTGGTGACCAAGCACACAGCCACCGTCGGCCTGGTCGTCACCACTATTGCCGATCCCTTCATCAGCGAAGTCGTGCGGGGCGTTGAGGAGAATGCTCTCGACAGAGGCTACAGCGTCATCCTCTGCAACTGCAATGCCCAGCCGGAGCGTGAACTGGCCTGTGTGCGCACCCTGCGGGAGAAGCGGGTGGATGCCGTCATCGTAGCCTCGTCGCGCGTGGGCAGGCTCTACATCACGTTGCTGCAGGAACTGGGCATCCCGGTCGTACTCATTAACAACCAGCACGAGGGGCACTACGTATACTCTGTCCGCACCGACGACCGCAGAGGGGGGCACTTGATCGTCGAGCATTTCTGTTCCCTGGGGCACCGCCGCATTGCTTACATCAGCGGTCCTCCCAACGCGCATTCCAGTCTCGAGCGCTTGGCGGGCTGCCGACTCGCGTTGCAGGAACGTGGTTTGGACATTCCCGATGAGTGGGTCGTGCCAGGAAACGGCCGCACCGAGGGCGGAGAGGCTGGCGCGAACCTGCTGCTCCGCTGCTCTCCTCGCCCGACAGCCATCTTTTGCTACAACGATGTGACCGCCATCGGCGCGTTACGGGCCGTCAAGTCGGCCGGCCTGTGCGTGCCTGCTGACCTCTCCCTCGCCGGCTACGACGACATCGCCTTCGCTGCCTTCGTAGACCCACCGCTGACTACCGTAGCCCAGGCCAAGTACACCCTGGGCCAGCGGGCGATGGACATGACGTTGAGCCTGCTGAACGGACAGAGTGAAACAGACGACGTCGTATTCACTCCTCACCTGGTAGAACGTGCTTCATGTGCCCCTGCACCCCCAGACGTGTCACAGGGTTGAGAGGGGTACAGCGGACGTAGAAAGGAGGTGATGACAGGAGACGATCACAGAGGATACATTCACCCTTGCCTCGGAGTCGACCGAGGCACCGCGAGTTCGGACAACCATTCCCCAAGCATGATCTAGTTCAAGGAGGAAAAACCATGAAACGCTGGATGCCAATTGTGGCACTGTTCGTCGTCTCGGCCCTGATCCTGACCGCCTGCCCGTCTCCCACGCCGGAGGTGATCGAGAAGGTGGTCGAGAAGGTGGTCGAGGTGACGGTCGAGGTAGAGAAAGAGGTAATCAAAGAGGTACAGGTTGGCCAACCAATCCACATCGTTGCCCGCTGCAAGGGTGCCCCGCCCCACGAGGAAGGGCGCTGCAACAACCTGGTGAGCGCCGTGGGCGCCGCCAACGCGGCCCTGGCTGCGAAGGGCGACGACCGCCGCATCGAACTGGAGATCATCCAGGACAACGCGGACTGGGGTGACTACAAGACCGAGTTCGAGCTGGCCTCCGACGCCGGTCAAGCCCCGGACATCGTCTGCTCCGGCCACGAGCACATCGGCGACTGGGGCCCCGCCGGGTACCTGGTTGACGTCACCGCCATGCTGGGTGACTATCCCGAGTTTGACGACGTGATTGACGCCCTGTGGGCCTCGACCGAATGGAATGGCAAGCGCTGGGGCGTCCCGCAGGACGCCGAGGCGCGGCCGATGTTCTACAACAAGACGCTGCTGGCCGAGTTGGGCTGGAGCGCCGCGGACATCGCGAGCCTGCCAGACCGCATCATGAGCGGTGAATTCACCTGGGAGGACATGTTCGACACCGCCGAAGAGGCCGTCAAGGCCGGAGTCGTCAAAGAGGGCAATGGCTGGTGGCACCGCCCCAAGAACGGCGGCGACTTCTTGTACTACTACTTCGCTGCCGGTGGCGAGATCGTCGGTGACGGCGACGCGCTGATCTTTGATAAAGAGGCCGCGCTCAAGGTTTACGAGAAGCTGTTCGCGGCCGTGGATCGCGGCATCCTTTCGGACACTCGTCTGGATGGCGACTGGACCGGCTGGCACACCGGCATCACGAACGGCGACGTCCTCTTTGCGTACGGCGGTTCGTGGAACTGGGCCGAGTGGTTCACCCAATACGTGGCCGACCGGGGCGGACAGGACTACCTGTGGGAGCACTTTGGCTTTGCCGCCATTCCGGGTATGGCCAATGGCACGGGCGAGCCCACCACGCTGACCCATCCGCTGATCTACATGGTCAGCTCGGCGTCCGAACATCCCGACCTGGCGCTGTTGCTGATCTCCAAGGCGACGGTCAAGGAACTCAACACCGACTATGCCATCGCCAGTGGCCACCTGGGCATCCTGAAATCCCAGGCGGAGTATGGCCCCTACATGAGCGCCAAATTCCTGACGCAGGTTCTCCCGCTGCTGGAAGTCACCACCTTCCTGCCCAACAGCCCTCACTGGAGCGCCTGGTCAAACGGCTACTATGAAGGCATCCAGGCCGCAGAGTCTGGCTTCCCCGCGGAGGATGCGTTGGATATCGCAGTTGAGTATATGCAGAATGAACTCGGCGATGACGTGATCATTCGCTGATAGCCACAAAAAGCAAACTGGGGAGAGGGGGGGGATGTCCCCCCCCCCTCTCCCCTATGATTTTGAAAGGAGGCATACCCATGGCAGAGGCTGTTATGGGCCGCGAAGTGATACGGGGACAGAAGCCACCCTCCCGCTGGGCGCAGCTAAAGGCCACGCTGGGTGCCTGGGGTTTTATGAGCCCTGCTGCGGTGCTGGTGCTGATCTTCTTCTTCCTCCCCGTTGTCATCCTCTTTGTCATCAGCCTGACTGACCTGTCCAGTTCTAACTTCAGCGATCCCTTGACCTTCGTCGGTCTCAACAACTATGTGCGGCTGTTTAGAGACAGGTTTTTCCCCAAAATCCTGGGCAACACCTTCTTCTACGTTGCCGTTACCCTAAGCTGCTTCAACGTGGGGATGGCGCTGGTGCTGGCCCTGCTGACCACCCACATCAACCGTCGGGCGGGCTTTTTCTTCCGCCTGATATGGTTGCTGCCGCGCATCACCCCTTCAGTGATCTACATTCTGATGTGGAGACGCATATCCCACCAACCACCGTTTGGCCTGATCAACCAGTTGCTGGCGCCGTTTGGCGTAGAGCCACAATACTGGCTCTTTGAACAGCCGTGGCTGTTCGTCATCATGGTGAACGGATTTGTGGGCGCTTCTTTTGGCCTGATCCTCTTTAGTTCGGCCATCGAGGCGATTCCCAAAGACCTTATCACTGCTGCCAAGGTGGACGGCGCCTCCACCTGGCAGAGCATCCGCGACATTACCCTGCCGATGATCAGATGGCCCTTGCTGTTCGTGACCACCTACCAGACCCTTTCGCTGCTCACTTCCTTTGAGTACATCTTGCTGCTGACTGAGGGTGGGCCGGGTTTGTACACCACCGAAGTGTGGGCGCTCACGGCCTATAAGCGAGCGCTGAAAACCTACTTTGGCCATAACCAATGGGGCTACGGCGCGGCCTGGGGATTCGTCCTGGTGATCATTGGCATCACGATGTCCATCATCTACCTGCGCGTCTTCCGCTTCAACGAATTGGTGCAGGAACCCAAGATTGACGTGCTATAAGGAGGAGCCCCAATGACTACGGTAACTTTTGAAGGCGGATCGCAATCTGGCGTCAGGCACTTCCTGGGCCGGGCACTCCCTTACATCGTACTGGTCCTCAGCATTTCACCCATCGTGCTCGGCTATGCCTGGCTGATTATCGCTACCTTTTCCTACCGCACCGAGGGTTTGTTTCCCATAGATGCCGCGGGCAACATCGGCGGATGGACCTTGGGCAACTGGAGTTTCTTGACCGACCCGGCCATCTGGCGAGTCACCCTGAACTCGTTCGTTCTGGCGGTGGGCATGGTCATCGGCGTCGGCTTTATCTCGTCCATGGCGGCGTATTCCCTGTCACGGATGAACTTTGCTGGGCGCAAGGGGTTCCTCTCCCTGACGCTCCTTCTGCACGCTTTCCCTAGCGTCACGCTGCTCATTGCCATCTTTTTCGTCCTCAACTTCCTCTCCAAGATTCCGGCGATCGGTGCCTGGTTTGGCTACAACACCCTGGGGGGGGTGGCGCTGGTGATGATTGCCCTGGACCTGCCGCTGGGCATCTGGTTGATGAAGGGCTTTTTCGACAACCTTTCCTGGGATATGGAGCGGGCCGCGCTGATTGACGGGGCCTCGCGCTTTCGCGTTTGGTGGGAGATCATCATTCCCCTGGTCAAACCTGGCCTGGCTGCACTGGCCATCTTCAACTTCCTGTCCGGCTGGTCCGCCTTCTTGATCCCCTTTACGTTCACCGTGGGTACCAGGGTAGCCAACCTGCCGGTCTACATGAGGCAGATGATCAGCGACACCGCGCCGACCAATTGGAACATGATCGCCGCCGTGGGCATGTTCCAGCTTATCCCTGTGTTGATCTTCTTCATCTTTACCCAGGAGATGCTGCTCAGTGTCTACGCTGGCGGGAGCAAGGGTGGTACGTAGAACATAAAACGTGAAACGCGATACGTGAAGTGTGGATGTGACATCTTCCATTTCCATCACACAACACATAAACCGTAAGGAGAAAACAATGAAAGTCGAACTTGAAAACCTGACTAAACGGTGGGGCAACGTGGTGGGGGCTGACTCGATGGACCTGGATATCAAGGATGGCGAGTTTGTAGCCTTTCTGGGGCCTTCTGGCTGCGGGAAGACGACCACGCTGCTGATGGTGGCGGGCATCTACAAGCCGACCGATGGCTTTATCCGCTTTGATGGCCAGGTGGTCAATCACATGGCGCCCAAAGATCGCAACATCGGCATGGTCTTTCAGAGCTACGCGCTCTACCCGCACATGAATGTCTTCCAGAACATCAGCTACCCGCTCAAGCTCAAGAAAGTCCCCAAAGACGAAATGCAAAAGCGGGCGCAGCGGGTGGCGGACATGATGGGCATCGGTCATCTGATGGACCGCAAGCCGGCCCAGCTCTCTGGCGGCCAGCAGCAGCGCGTGGCCCTGGGCCGGGCGCTGGTCAAGGAGCCCCAATTGTTGCTGTTCGACGAGCCGCTCTCCAACCTGGATGCTCGCCTGCGTCTCTCCATGCGCAGCGAGATCAAGCGGCTGCAGATGGAACTGGGCATCACCTCCATCTACGTCACCCATGACCAGGTGGAGGCGATGACCATGGCCGACCGCGTTGCGGTGATGAAGGATGGCAGGCTGCAAGCATATAGCCCCCCGGACGAACTGTACGACCGGCCGCGCACCCTGTTCATCGCTGGCTTTGTGGGCAACCCACCGATGAACTTTCTGGAGGTGGAAGTTGTCCGCGAGAACGGCGATTACCACGCTCGCAGGGAAGGCTTTGACGTGGTGGTTCCCCCGGAGCGGGGCGAAAAGGCGGCAGGGAAAGGCAAGGTCATCCTGGGCACCCGCCCCGAAGATGTGACCATCAGCGACGAGGGCACCCCCGCCGAGGTATTCATCGTCGAACCGCTGGGCCGCGACGACCTGATTAACATACACATCGGCGAAGCCAGCATCCATGTGCTGGCCGATCCCGTCCTGGGCTTGAAGATGGGCCAGAATGTGAGGCTTGACTTCAACACCCGCAAAGTACAGTTCTTCGACCAAGCAACGGAAAAGTCACTGGTCTGGGCATAGAGTCTCGACCGGTGGCTGTTTGAGTTGATGGGCCCCGGCGAACGTTTGCGTTATCGCTCTTTGCTTGTCCAGCCCGACGATGCCCGTGTCCCCAACGGAGAGATTGTCCAGCCCAGAGGCCCCTCCGGCAGTCTGGAGCATGTTTCGCTTGCAAAACGAAAGTTGGCCAACCTTGCCAGCGTCATCGGGGTGTTGAACTCCTGAAGGTGGAGGGATGCGTGAGCACGAGTCCAGACTGGGTGATCTACCTACAATCGTTGAGTTGGGACGCGGCCATGAAGATCTCTCTGGCTGCCTTACTGGGCGCCATTGTTGGCCTGGAACGAGTGGCGGGAGGTCACCCGGCTGGCCTGCGCACGAATATGATGATCGCCATCAGCTCCTGTCTCTTTACCATTCTATCCATCGAGGGTTTCTCCATGCAGGGCTCATCCCACGACACGGCCCGCGTTGCCGCTCAAATCGTCACCGGGGTCGGCTTCTTGGGCGCCGGTGCCCTGTTGCAGACCAAAAGGCACATCCGGGGGTTGACCACAGCCGCCACGATCTGGCTAGTGGCAGCCATAGGCATGGCAGTGGGGGTCGGTGTTTACTTTGTCGCCATCTTTACCACGATTCTGTCTACAGCTCTGCTGGTCCTGCTAGCACCTATCAGCGGGCGACTGGAACGGCGAGCGCAGGAGAGGGAAAGGTACAACAGGCCGCCCCATGAGGTGAGGAAGGGAGCGGGACACATGGATGAAAAAGACGAGGAGATGAGGTTTGTGGATTGAGGGGTGAGGGGCTGAGATTCTTTGCAAACAGAGCAAAATCAAGGCTGTCTTTACGATGCTACGATGCACGGCAGCAGAACCTCGTGAATTCCTTGATCTGGAGCGAGGTTTCGCAAGGTGAATAGCAAGCAACGGGTGTTGGCTACCATCAATCACGTTGAACCTGACCGCGTGCCAGTGGACCTGTGGGCCTTGTCTCCCGTCACCGACAACCTGCGCGCTCACTTTGGCGTGCACGCTGACGAAGGCGTCTGGCAGGCCCTGGGTGTTGACTTGCGCTCCGTCTGGCCGGACTACATCGGGCCACCCCTGCCCGCTCTTGATGACGGCAGTTGGATGGACTGGTGGGGCCTCCGCAAGCGTATGATCGGGCCGTTTGAAGAGGTCGTCGAACCGCCGCTGGCCGATGCTCAAACCGTCGCCGACGTCGAAGCTCACCCCTGGCCCGACCCCGACTGGTTCGACTACGAGGGCCTGCGCCCTACCTGCGAAGCCTTGGGCGAGTACGCCCTCGTCATCCGTGATCCCGGGCCTAACGCTACCGGTGTCCTGCGCCTGGCCATGTTCTTGCGTAGCATGGAAAAGTTCATGACGGACCTGGCGCTGAATCCCGACCTGGCGCAGGCCATCATCGAACGGGTGGAGCGGTTCTACCTTGAGTTCGACCGGCGCATTCTGGAGGCCGTGGGCGATCTCACCGACATCTACTTCATCGCCGACGACGT
>Ga0075120_10002289_pt1 | contig 14044 bp, 9 predicted proteins | sample AntAceMetag02UKL_FD_69792 | JGI IMG/M metagenome (GOLD analysis project Ga0075120, IMG submission 69792) | Saline lake microbial communities from Ace Lake, Antarctica - Antarctic Ace Lake Metagenome 02UKL | ecosystem: Environmental > Aquatic > Non-marine Saline and Alkaline > Saline | place... | reverse complement strand
AGTTCTACCAGGTAGCGGCTATCAGGAATCCAGGCGGTGGGAAAACGGGCCAGCTCCTGCCGCTCGGCCTCGTTCAACTCATCAGCGCTGCGCTCGCCGAGGACGCCAAAATCATCGCGGTCGAACTTACCCAGAGCGGTGAGGCCGTCCATGGCGATGAGCTCTACCTGGATGACCTCGCCCTCCAGCTTGTGCTTCTCGGCGTTGAATTGCCTGGCTGCCTCCCGCACCCACGGCTCCACCGGCAGGGCGGTGATTACCCGCACCTGGATGGGGCCTTTCGGGGTGACCGTAAGTGGCTGCTGCGCCGGGTTCAGGTAGCGCCAGGCCAGCGCCGCACCGACGATGAGCAGCGCCACCACGACTATGACGACAAAAACGATACGCGTACGTTTCATGAACGCTATCTCCCTCAATCAACCACAGACTTCGCAGATTTCACGGATTGTTCGCTTGTTCGATGTCGCTCAGCGCTCACTGCCGCCAGCGCTTCCGCGACTATGGCCTTAACTTCTTCCAAGGGGACGTCGGCATTACGCTCAGCCATGTCATCCAGCAGTTGGCGCAGCAAGCGACGCGCACGCTCTCGTTCTTCGGCCCTAAGATGCTCCTGTGTCTCCGCTTGTCGCGTTTTCATGATCATGTCATGCGCACCGCCGTACCGCTGGTGCAAACCATGAGCATGCCCTGGCGGATGACCTCGTAGTCAATATCCACACCGACGACGGCATTGGCCCCTTTGGACGCTGCCTGAGAAGCCATCTCCTCCAGGGCAATGTCGCGGGCTTTGCGTACCTCTTCCTCGTATGCTTTGGAGCGCCCGCCGATGATGTCGGTGATGCTGGCCAGGAAATCGCGGCCGATGTGCGCGCCGAGGATGGCCTCGCCAGTGACGATACCGAGGTATTCCTCAATGGGGTGACCTTCGACAGTGGGTGTGGTGGTGATGATCATTGCCCTCTCCAAACGCGACCCCCAAAGCGCAACGGTGTCAATGGATTGACTAGCGAATCGGACTGGACCTGAGTCACCGCACGCCTGAAACCACATACGAGACCAAGGAACTAAGGCTGCTCAGTTAGTATCAGTGTAAGAACACCTTTGTTCGCCCATGCAGAGCCATATCCAAAATACGGGAAGCGCCATCCTCTTTTTCTGCCAACATCAGTGATCAACAGGTTCACCTTCAACTGCTCGCCACATTCACCAGACAACTCTTGTGTCCATGAGAATCCATATCCCCGCCAGGGGAAATCCCTCATTCTCTCCCTGGCAACTCTCTTGGCTGCCAAAGTGACCTCGTTTCCCCCAACATGTCCGTGCATTCTCTTTGCCCATGCAAACCCATACCCGAAATATGGGAAACTCCGTTTCTGCTCCCTGCCAATTTCAGCGGTTGTTAGATCAACCAGATTGCTGAGAATGGTGCCCTGCATTCTCTTTGCCCATGCAAACTTGTATCCAAGATATGGAAAGCCCCATGTTCTCTCTATACCAACATCTGTAGTTGATAAATCGGTTTCTAGCTGACCACCATTTCCTCTTACCAGGTCAACCAATGCTTTATAGGAAATGGATTTGTCTGCGGTCTCAAGATTGGGTGGCAGTTCTTCCACCAAAGGGATCTTACAACTGGGACACTCCATCCATCCTACATATTCACATCCGCATCTGGGGCAAAACACTGTTCTCCTCCTCAGTACTATACCTACCTACTTATCAATTGGGCCTAGCGATTGCGAACTGAGGCGCGCTCCGGCTGAATCGCTCGAAATGAACCCACGCTCAATCAAGGCAGAGCCGCCGCCTTCAGAGTGTACTCTCTAGCCAGCAACACGCATTTGGTTTTTTGTTTCCTGTTCAAACTGTTGTGGTTGTTGACACCAGGCCTCACGATGGTCCACAATGGCCAGCGGCGTACCGAGTCTCCAGGCTGAAATGAAGGCCGCTGGACGATTTCATCAGAAGCCAGTATTCGATGCCAAAGAGCCGCAAATGCCCGTACGTGGAGGAGGTGCCTAGGGGAGCAGAGGTTGTCGCCCCTGCCCCCCCTGACTGCTATCTCTCTTCCTGCTACTCCGTTATTCCCAGTCGGCGGCGACGCTCACCGAGCTGGAGCTCGATCTCGTTCCGCTCCAACACCTCGTCCATCTGCTTGTCCAGACGGCCGGCCACCATCTCCATCTCCGCCGTAGCCCGGTCCAGCCGCTGGCGGATGCCCTCGGCGATGCGCGCCACGTCGGTGTCGCCTGTGCCCATCAGGTCGTCCAGTGAGCGAATGGCCCGAACGCTGATCTCCTTGGATCGCGCCAGGTCCAGCAGCGCCTGCAGTTCTTCCCTCTCCTGCTTGGTGGTCGTCAGCTTGGCTTCTAGCTTCAGCTTGGCGTCCATCAGCTTCTGATGCTCGGCGGTGAGGTTCTCAAACTGCGTGTTGTAGTCGGCGAGAAGACGATTGGTGGAGTTGAGCTTGCTCTGGGCCGCCACAGCCAAGGTGTCCTTGCCCTCCTCCAAGAAGAGGTCAATGTTCTTGTCCAGTTCGGTGGATTTGGCCTTGTACTCCTTGAGCCTGCGCTTGATGGTCTTCGCCTGGCCGCCGACGGTGGCGACGGCGTCTTCCAGGTCCTCCAGGTTGTCCTCAATCTGGCGGATGTACTGGTCGATGACGGCGACAGAATTCTGCCGCAGTGCCGCATCCACCATCGCGTGTAGGTTGGCCTTGATGAGGACGCCTACTTTGTCTAACAGTGATGCCATTGTTCACAACCTCCTTCAGGTGATGAGTAGACAAGTAAACAAGTAGACTAGGGAGACAAGAGGAAGGGAATCAACCTTCGCTTGTTGCCTGCTGCTTGTGTTCTTGTCATTCCGTAAGTTCTGCGCCCGCATTCTGGCACAAAGGACAGGCAGCCGCTTGACGCCCGCCCGACAGCAGGCTGACAGCGGGTTGGCAGATTGGTACACTGGTGAACTGGTAGGTTTGTACATTTGCGAGTAGCATCAATCTACCAATCTGCCAACCTACAGACCTACCCGCTCACCAGTTTATACCCCCGACCACGTATTGTGAGCAGGTAGCGGGGATTACTGGTATTCGGCTCGATCTTGGCCCGCAAGCGGCTCATTAGCTTATCCACGCGGGCATCGTCCACTTCATCAATGTACTCCTCGCCCCACACCGTCTCGACGATCTGGTACTTATCGCAGATTTTGTTCATCCGGCCATAGAGGAGCAGGAGCAAGCGGTATTCTAGCTCCGTCAACGTGGGCGTCATGTGGCCATTCACGTACACATCGCCAGCGTCCACGTCTACCCACACCCCCTGCTGTCCAGGTCGCCGCGCCACATGTTCCCGTTGCACGAACTCGGCGAACAGGCGGCAGAAGAGGATCGGTTCCTCGTCCGAACCGATGAGCACCCCCTTGTGGCGTAAAGAGATCAGTTCCTCCGGTGTGGGTGTATCGCCGGGGGCGAAGAGAGCCAGTAGCCCGTCCCGTTCGTCTTTGGTCAGATCGTCCCAGGTTTTTGCGCACTCCGAGCGGAGGTTCGGATCCCGTTGCAGTTGCGCTGCTACCTCGCGGTGGATGATCCACTCCTGTGTGGCATCGCGAACAGGCTCGCCCGTTACCGGCCCCAGCACGCGGCAGACTCCTTCCAGTAGGCTAAGGTGCCCTCCCGCCCATTGCAGGATGAAGGCCACGTCGTTCGCGCTGAAGGTGACGCCCTCGTTGGCGGCGAAGGCGGCGATGAAGCTCCGGGCATCCGCTTCATCAAACGGCTTCAGGTACCAGGTCTGATGGGCGAACAGCTCATTGAACTCTTCCACCGCCCGCCCGCTGCGGATCTCCGGCAGCCGCTGGTTAGTGGCCGTCACGTAGGTCATGCTGCGCGCGTACCTGTCCTTCAGTGCCCGGAGATTGAGGAACACCTGTGCGTCGAGAGCCGCCAGCGGATCGTCGAACTCGTCGAACAGCAGCACCAGATGGCGCTGCAGTCCGTCGTTGACCACAGCCATGGCATGGGAGAAGCTCAGCGGCACCTGGAAGTCGCTGGTAGGTTGGATCAGGTTGGTGTAGGCATCCCGCACCTGGCCGAGCAGTGTCTCGGTTCCGGCCATCCGCTGGACCGAATCCAGGAAGCAGCGCAGGATCAGCTCGTAGAAGCCCTGCTCTGTCATGTCCAGCATGTGGTTGAAGTCCACGTAGGTGAAGATGCACCCTTCCGCCTGTGGCCCCAGGTGGGCCGTCTGCACCAGCGGATCGGCCAGCAGGCGTAGCAGATCTGACTTGCCGACATTGCTCATGCCGACGACGGAGCAGCATTCTCCTTCAGTGACACAGTCGAGGACGAAACGGACATCGGCCGGACGGGGATGGACAACAGTCGCCGTTTTGTCTGAGTTCATGACTTCTCTCCGGGGAATTTCTGCCCCGCAAACCTTGACGGATCGACAAATGTGTGGTATTATGACGGTGGCGAAAGCAGAAGACAGTGATTGCCCAGACCGCTCGGCAATCCAGGTGTTGGATCCTCTTGCTCAGGGGATAACAAGGACATTGTATCTGAACACCGCTTCCTAGGCAAACCGGGGGCGGCGTTTTGTATTGACAAGTGGACTTCAATTTTAATGAGGTAATGACATGAGCAAACCATCTGACAAGCGGAGAACAGCTTCGAAGGGGAAACGCAGGCATGAGCCAGAGCGGAGTCAGCGACGATGGCCGACGCTACCGGTCTGGGCAGCCGCTCTGCTGGTGGGCGTTGTTGCTGTGGTGGCCTACCTGGGCATCCGCGCCGGTGACTTCGTCTGGGATGACCAGATCCTGCTGGTGGAGTGGCCCTACTACCGCGATCCAGCGCTCTTTTCCCAGGCACTCACGCGCAACCTGCCTTTCTCACCGAACTACTTCCGCCCTGTGGTGGCACTCACCTTCTTTGCCAACCACGCCCTGCATGGGCTCGTAGCCTCAGGCTACCGTCTGACCAACGTGCTGTTTCACGCGCTGACGTCCATACTTGCCTACCTGCTGCTGCGTCGCTGGCTCAGCGTTGGCGGCGTGAGGGGGGAGGATGCAAACGCGCAGCCCACGGCCAGGGAGCCACTCAGGGAATGGCTGTCCCTCGGTTTAGCACTCCTGTTCGCCTGGCATCCTGTGCACGTGGAGGCTGTGGCCCTTACCGTGGGCCGGTTCGATCTGCTGAGCACGCTCTTCGTCCTGCTGGCTTTGGTGCTGGCCTCGCTGCGTGCGAAGAAGGGGCAAACTCAGGTGTTGTTGGCCGTGGGCACCGGTCTGGCCTTCCTGCTGGCCCTGGGCTCCAAGGAGATGGCGGTCACCTTACCCTTCCTTTTGTTGACCTTCGATGCTCTGCAGGGTGTTCGCTGGCGCCGGCGCTGGCCCGTCTACCTGGCTGTCGTCGCGGCCGGGGCAATCTACCTGACGCTGCGCGCCGCTGGCCTGGGCTATCTATATCAGCCCGAGCCGGGTGCGGCGCTGCCGGTGGGCGATCCGCTCCAGCACCTGTTGCTGGTTGGCCGCTCCATCGCCCGCTACCTGCTGCTCCTGGTCTGGCCCTTTGGCACGCTGTCGCCGATCCACTTCGGCACGCTTCCCGTGCCCCGGACCGATCCGCTGGCCTGGGGCGAACTGGGTGTGGTGCTGGCTCTGCTGGCTCTGCTGATTTGGACACTGCTGCGGCGCAAACGAGCTGCCTGGCTGTGGCTGGCGTTCGCCATCAGCCTGTTGCCGGTGGTCAACATCCTGCCGCTGGAGCTGCGAGGTGGGGCCATCGTTGCCGAGCGCTTCTTGTATCTGCCATCGTTTCTCTTCGTCCTGGCGCTAGGCGCCACAGTGTTGCCGCTGATTAGACGTCTGGGGTCATGGGCAACGACAGCGGATCGCCGCTGGCTGCTGCCCGCGATCGGAGTGGTTGGCTTAGCCTTCCTGGCAGCCTGCCTGGTGACGACGCTGAGTGTCGTGCCTCACTGGCGGGACGACCAGTCGCTGTGGGAATGGGCGTCCGCGCGGGCGCCGGACTCCAGCTTGCCCTACACCAATCTCTCTCGTGTGGCATTGGACAACGGCAACTGGATGTTGGCGCTGGAGTACGCTGATCAGGCGCGGGCGTTAAACCCTGATGATGCCACCGCATACAACAACGCTGGCAGCGCGCTGTTGAACACCAGTCAGGTGGCTGAAGCGGAGACGGCGTTTCGTCAAGCGTTGGCCCTGCAGCCTGAGAACACCCTGTACTGGACGAACCTGGCGGCGGCATTGGCCTCCCAGGGGCGTCTTGAGGAGGCCACAGAGGCGATAGAGCAAGAGGTCCTAAGCCGCGATCCTTCGTTTGGCCCTGCTCATGCCCTGTTGGGTGCGCTCTACCTGAACCGCGGACAGCCAGAGGAGGCAGTCGCCGCGCTGGAACAGGCGCAGCGTTACTTGCCTGACCCTGACATCGTTCGGAACGATCTGAGCGAGGCGCTGCTCGCCGCCGGGCAGATTGACAAGGCATTGCGTGTTCTGGAAGAGGGCGAACCGTTGCCTGCAAAGCGGTGGGTGGAGCTAGGGAATCAGTTGGCGACAACGAGCCAGCCGGAGGCAGCGCTGAAGGCCTACAAGCAGGCGCTTCAGGTCAACGCCAGCGTCGGGGGACTGGACAGATCTGAACTGGTGCTCCTGCACGTGCAGCGCGCCGCTGTGTATCAGGCATTGGGCGATCTGGACAAAGCGGAAGAGGCTGCTTTTCTGGCCATGATGACGGATCAATCGGAACCGCTGGTGCACAAGGCCATGGGAGACCTGCTACGGGCGCGGGGCTCGCTGGCTGCTGCTCAAAAGGCCTACGAGCGCGCTCAGAAAATGGCTCCCAGTATCCCCGATATCTACTTCGACCTGGGCGAGGTACTTTGGGACCAGGGGAAGCAAGAGGAGGCGCGACAGAAGTTCGACCTCTACCTGCAGATGGTGCCCAATGGTCAGCATGTTGAGGATGCGCGGGGTTATCTGAACCCTTGAGCGATGATTGTCCTTCCCGCGTTGTCGGTGCTGCCGTAGGGTTCCTAACGCCGCTTGCGTCGCTTGCGGCGTTTTGTTCTGCTCCGGGATGTTTGAGCAGCCGGCGCGCCAGCCTTCTGTTGCCGGGCCGATGGGGAACCCTCCCGTTGCATGTCCTGACGCATGTGACAGTGCTTGTACTTCTTGCCGCTGCCGCACCAACAAGGATCATTGCGTCCCGGGCGCGCATCGACTGATCGGGCAGGCTGCGGCGCGGCACGTCCGTCGAAGCCGGGGCGCACGGCGCGCATCGGACGGACCGGTTGCCGCACCAATACAGCGTGATAGATGGCGTGCACGACGTCATGCTGGATGTCGCCAAGCAGGTCCAGGTACATCTCGTGCGCCTCGCGCTTGTAGGCCACCAGCGGGTCCTGCTGCCCATAGGCACGCAGGCCAATGCCTTCCCGCAGTACGTCGAGATCGGTCAGGTGGCGCACCCAGCGGTTGTCCACGGCCCGCAGCATGACCAGCCGCTCGACGCGGCGCATCTCCTCGCTGCCCAACTGTGCTTCTCGCTGATCGTAGGCCGCGTGAGAGCGGTCGGTGAGATCGGAGATGATCTGGCCGTTGGAGAGCTGCGCCCAGGTGGTAGCGATGTTACCTGGCAGCGTATCCGGCGGGAAGATGGGCGTCACAACGCCGGCCAGGGCCTTCAGGTCCCATTCTTCCTTATCCGATGAGGCGGTGAAACTGTTGACCAGGCCAACTAGTTCCTCCTCGACCATGCGCAGCACGGTGGGTTTCATCGTCGGCTCATTGAGGATCTTGCGCCGCTGCGCGTAGATGACCTCCCGTTGCTTATTGACCACGTCGTCGTACTCGAGAACGTGCTTGCGGATGTCGAAGTTGTGTCCCTCCACCCGTTTCTGGGCACTCTCGATAGACTTGGACACCAGATTGTGCTCGATGGGGATGTCTTCCTCCAGGCCGAGGCGGTCCATGATGTTGGCCACGCTCTGCCCGCCGAAACGGCGCATGAGGTCGTCTTCCAGCGAGACGTAGAATCGGGAGGAGCCGGGGTCTCCCTGGCGGCCGGAGCGGCCGCGCAACTGGTTGTCAATGCGCCGCGCCTCGTGCCGCTCGGTGCCCAGCACGTGCAGGCCGCCCAGGCTGAGCACTTTCTGCTTGTCCTGCTCGCATTCCGATTTGCCTTTGGCCAGCGCCTCCTCCCATACCTCCGGCTCCAGAGCCGTCAGATCATATCCTTGCCGGCGCAGCCGCTCGCGGGCCTGTCCCTCCGGATGGCCTCCCAGTAGGATGTCCACGCCGCGGCCGGCCATGTTGGTGGCGATAGTCACCGCGCTGGAGTGCCCTGCCTGGGCGATGATGTGCGCTTCCTTCTCGTGGTGCTTGGCGTTGAGCACCTGATGAGAGACCCCCCTCCGCTTGAGGAGGCCCGAAAGGTATTCGGAGGTTTCGATGGCGATGGTGCCCACCAGCACCGGCCGCCCTATGCGGTACAGCTCTTCGATCTCTGCAACGATGGCCCGGAACTTGGCCCGCTGGGTCTTGTACACCACGTCAGGGTAAGGATCGCGGATCAGCGGCAGGTGCGTGGGGATGATCGTCACGTCCAGGTCGTAGATCTTGCCGAACTCCTCGGCTTCCGTGGCTGCCGTGCCGGTCATGCCTGCCAGCCGGTGGTACATGCGGAAGTAGTTCTGGAAAGTGATGGTGGCCATCGTCAGGCTCTCCCGCTGTACCCGCACCCCTTCCTTGGCCTCGATAGCCTGGTGTAGCCCCTCCGAATAGCGGCGGCCGTGCATCAGGCGGCCGGTGAACTCGTCCACGATGATCACCTCACCGTCTTTGACGATGTAGTTCCGGTCCCGCCCGTACAGCGCGTGAGCACGTAGGGCATTGTCCATGTACGGGGTCAGGTGGAAGTTTTCGGAGGAGTAGAGGTTGTCGATACCCAGCGAACGCTCGATTTTAGCGATGCCCTGCTCGGTGAGCGTGGCCACCCGCGCCTTTTCGTCCACGATGTAGTCGCCGCTCTCATCCTCTTCGCTGCCGAGGCGCAGGCCTGGCACCAGCCTGGCGAAGGTGCGGTAGTGGTCGGCCGACTCCTCGGCGGCGCCGGAGATGATCAGCGGCGTGCGCGCCTCGTCAATGAGGATGTTGTCCACCTCGTCCACGATGGCGTAGTACAGCTCCCTCTGAGCGCGCTGCTCCAGGGCCACCACCATGTTGTCCCGCAGATAGTCGAATCCGAACTCATTGTTGGTGCCGTAGGTGATGTCGGCGTTGTACGCTTCCCGTCGCTGCACGGGACGCAGATGCTGGTAGCGGTCGTCGGCTGCGGGATAGTCGGGGTCGAACAGGAAGGATCCCAGGCGGGGGTCTGCTGCCCCCGACTGAATCACTCCTACATCCAGACCCAGCAAGTGGTAGATAGGACCCATCCACTGCACGCCGAACTTGGAGAGGTAGTCGTTGGGGGTGACCAGGTGCGCTCCCCGCGCCACCAGTGCGTTCAGGTAGAGAGGCATGGTGGCCACCAGCGTCTTGCCTTCACCCGTTTTCATCTCGGCGATCTTGCCCTGGTGTAGCACGATGCCGCCGATGAGTTGCACGTCGTAATGGCGCATTCCGACGGTGCGGCAGGCAGCCTCGCGCACGGCAGCATAGGCGCGGGGCAGCAACTCGTCCAGGATCTCCATCTCCTTCGCTTTAAGCTGGGTATCCAATTGCTCGAACTGCGTGCGCAGTCGCAGTTGGCGATCTTCGTCTCGCTCCTGTTCCCAGGCCGCTCGCTTCTCAGCCACGCGGGCGCGCAGATCGGCCGTACGCTCGGCGATGACGGCTTTGAACTCGTCCGTCAGGGCGCGAAGCTGGACGTCGGAGAGGGCCTGCATCTCCGGCTCCAGTCTGTTGATCTCATCCACCAAGGGCTGCAAGCCCTGAATCTCTCTCTCGTTCGGGTCACCAATGACTTTGCTCAAGATGCTACGAAACATAGGCAGAAACACCTCATAGGGAGTAGACAAGGAAACAGGCAGACAAAGGACAGGGGATGCCCTCTGTGTACCTATTCGCTTGATCTGGAACCTGAAACCTATACTGCGTTTCATTATACACCAATCGGCCCCTCTGCCCAAAGAGACCCTTAGGGTTTTGGAAACTCTAGGGGTCTCTGGTATAATACGTCTGCTTGACCACGGACCTCGAGGAGGAGGACATGCTGATCAACCTCAGACAGTATCACCATCCCCATGATCTGCAGGAGGCGCTACGACTGCTCCGTCGCCTACGACCCCGCACCGTGCCCCTGGCCGGGGGCAGCACCCTGATCGGTTCTGAGGACCGCAACGTCGAAGCGGTTGTGGACTTGCAGAACCTGGGACTGCGTTACGTGAAGATGGACCGGGACTCGCAGTCCGTGCTGATAGGAGCCATGGCTACACTGGCGGATGTGAGTCGTTCGGATGCTGTGCGTCGCGTCTACGACGGCATCATCTCTGAAGCGGCGCATCGCTCCGCTGGTAGCGTGCTGCGCAATCAGGCCACCATTGGCGGGGCGGTAGCAGTGGCCAACCCTGCCGACGAGTTGCTAGTGGTGCTTCTGGCCTGCGATGCGCACGTCACCATCTGTGCATCAGAGGCCATCCACCTGTCGCTGGCCGAATTCCTGACCCGAAGGGATGAGTTGCTGGCCGAGCATGCCCTGATCACGGAAGTCGCACTCAGTTTGCCGCAGGGCCAAACAGGCGCGGCGGTGCAGCGCATTGCGCGCACCCCCGCCGAAGCGCCCATCGTCTGTGCGGCGGCGGTGCTGAGCTTCAGCAGCGGAATGTGTACCACCGCCCGGCTGGCGCTGGGCGGCGTTTCCGAGACGCCGGTGCGGCTGCCCAAAGTCGAAGTCATGCTGGCCGGTCAAGCGGTGAACTCGGAGTTGATCGAGGCCGCTGCCGAGAAGGTCACCGAGCTCGTCGATCCCACAGGTGACTTCCGCGGCAGCGCGGCGTATCGCAAGGCCATGGCCGGTGTGCTGAGTGCCAGGGCGCTGAAGGGGGCGTCGGCGCGCCTGGTATAGTCCAGCAGGCTGACGGCAGATGCGTCCATCGAACCGTTATCCAGCGGTCATCAGACTCGCAGGAACAGTCGGCGTGGTGATGGCAATCATCGCCTTGGGGCGTCTCAGGTGTGTGCCGATCCCTGACCAGACTTCAAGGCCCCTGATCAAAGGTGCGATGCCCGAAGCATCGCCTGTGGCGTGGAGCGGAACCACAACCCTGGTCGAGAGCCCTACACCGACAGCGCCGATGGCGGAAACACTTTCACCCGCGAAGTCAAAGGCCACGGTGACCGAGACCCACTCGCCGACGGCCACTCGTGTGCTCCCGACAGAGCTGCTGCCTGCGGAGGCGGCAACGTCGATGCCCACTGAGACGCCGCCATCACCTGTGCCGCCATCACCCGTGCCGACAGTCACTCGTGTGCTGCCGACTGAGCTACCGCCTACGGGAACGGCAACGCCGACGCCCACCGAAACGCCGATATCACCTGCGCCGACGGCCACGTCCTGCATCGCTGCGCAAGGAGGCCCGGTAGACCCGGCTCTGGTAGAATTGGCCAACCTCATCAACCAGGCCCGAATCGAAGCTGCTCTAGCCGAACTGATCTGGTCACCGGAACTAACGCAGGCCGCCGGGGTACATGCCAAAGACATGGCAGACCATGGGTTTGTCAGCCATACCGGCTCCGATGGGTCAGACGTGGTCACGAGGATGAAGCGTGCCGGCTACGAGCCAACATACCGCGGTGAGATCATTGTCTGGGTATCAGGGGGACCGGAGACGGCGTTTGGATGGTGGTGGGACAGCGGGATCCATCACAGTACGATGTTGGGCGTGGCCTATCGCGACTTTGGCATGGGCAGAGCGCCACACCCGACTTATGCCGGACAAGCCTACTTCGTGGTCGTATTCGGCAGACGATGACCGCCTTGTCCGGAGAGGGAGTTGCCAAGATGCAGATTCGCTTCTCACTGAACGACGAACAACAGAATTGGGACATCACGCCAAATGAGCCGCTGCTCGCCGCGCTGCGGCGGCACGGTATCTTCGGCGTCAAGCATGGCTGCGAGACGGGGGAATGCGGCGCCTGCACCGTGCTGCTTGATGGCCGCCCGGTGGCCTCCTGCGTCATGCTGGCAGCACAGGCCGAAGGTCACGAGATCACCACCATCGAAGCGCTGGGAGAGTATCCCGAGAAGGGATGGAAGCCAACCCAGGATTTGCATCCGTTGCAGAAAGGTTTCGCCGCCAATGGCGCTATCCAGTGCGGCTACTGCACGCCAGCCATGATCCTGGCCGCCAAGGCGCTTCTGGATGGCAACCCCAATCCCAGCGAGGCCGCGGTGCGGGACGCGCTCTCCGGCACGCTCTGCCGCTGCACGGGTTACGTCAAGCCTGTGCAGGCGGTGCTCGACGCCGCTGCCGAGCTGCGGGGCGAGAAGACCATCGAGCTGAAGGCTCCCCACGCTGCGCCGCCTGGCCTCTTCAGGCCTCCAGAGGAAGTCGGGCCACCGCTCGCACCTCCGGAGCCGGCCGCCGCCGCGCCTCCGACCACGGAGCTCTACCCGCTGACTGTTACCGAGACGAAGTTGGAGGTGCGCGTCGCCCAGGAGACCCGCCCCGAGACGACATATGTGGGCCGGCCGCAAGTGAAAGTGGATGCCGTCAAGCTGGCGTTGGGCAAGCCAGCCTTCACCGCCGATATGGAGATGCGGGGTTTGCTGGTGGGCAAGCTCCTGCATTCGCCTCATGCCCACGCTCGCATCACGCGCATTGATGCCTCTACAGCGCGGGCGCTGCCGGGCGTCCACGCCGTGCTCACGTGGGAGGATGTTCCCCGCGTTGTGCACAGTACCGCGGGACAGTCGGATCCTATTCCTGGGCCGCTTGACTTCTTCAGTCTGGACAAGAAGGTCCGCTTCGTCGGCGACCGCGTGGCTGCTGTGGCCGCTGAGACGGAGGAGATCGCCCAGCGAGCGCTGGAGCTGATCGAGGTGGAATACGAACTGCTGCCTGCTATCCTCGACCCGCGGGAAGCCCAGCCTCCTGGCCGCCGCTCGCCCGTGGCCGCGGCTTTTCCTACCGATGCGGGAGGTCCTGCCGTTGCTGACGTCCCCATCATCCACGACGAGCCGGAGTACGTCCCCTTTGACGAATGCGATCCCAGCCGCAACCTGGCGGCAGCTATCCGCATTGACCTGGGGGACGTGGACGCGGCCATGCAGGAGGCGGATCAGGTCTTCAAGGGGGAGTACAGCGTGCAGCGGGTGCAGGCGGCCCCCATTGAACCCTTTGTGTGCATCACCTATTGGGACGAGGACGACCGGCTGGTCATCCGCACCAGCACGCAGGTGCCCTTTCACGTCCGGCGCATGTTGGCTCCCGTGCTGGGGCTGCCCATCAAGCGCATTCGGGTCATCAAGCCCCGCGTTGGAGGAGCGTTTGGCAACAAGCAGGAGGTGATGCTGGAGGACATCTGCGCTCACCTGACCATCGCCACCGGCCACCCGGTGCGCATGGAATACACACGCGAGGAGCAGTTCGTCTCCTCGACGTTACGTCATCCCATGCACTTCAGGATGCGCACGGGCGTGATGGCCGATGGCACCATCGTGGCCAACGAGATGCTGGTCCTTTCCGACACAGGCGCCTATGGCAACCACGCTTTGACCGTGACCGGCAATACGGGGCACAAGGCCATGTCGCTGTACGACGTGCCCAACATTCGCTTCTACGCCGACATTGTGTACACAAACCTGCCGACGTCGGGCGCCTACCGCGGCTATGGGGTGCCGCAAGGCTTCTTCGCTCTGGAGACACACATGGAGCGCATGGCCCACGAGTTGGGGCTCGACCCGCTGCAATTCCGCCTCCGGAACGCCATCAGGCCAGGCGCCGAGCATCCCATGAGCAAGGTGTGGAGCGAGGGCCGGGAGGCGCATGGGGAGATCATTCGTACGTGTGCGCTGCAG
>Ga0075120_10002287_pt1 | contig 14055 bp, 10 predicted proteins | sample AntAceMetag02UKL_FD_69792 | JGI IMG/M metagenome (GOLD analysis project Ga0075120, IMG submission 69792) | Saline lake microbial communities from Ace Lake, Antarctica - Antarctic Ace Lake Metagenome 02UKL | ecosystem: Environmental > Aquatic > Non-marine Saline and Alkaline > Saline | place... | reverse complement strand
ATGCAGGGATAGATACTTCTGTGATGATTATCTCAGGTCTAGGGGGAAAGCTATATAGTAAGCAACATGCAGAAAATTCTGCTAGAATCATAAATGCAATTAATCCAAAATATCTATCTGTTTTAACATTAAGCTTTCCTTTTGGTAAAGAGCATTTTTTTAATCGATTTAAGGGTAATTATGTTCAACAAACAAAAAAGGAATTGTTTGTTGAGTTACGATACTTTATAAGCTTGTTAGAGGTAGAAGGAGTTATTTTTAGGAGTAATCATGTTTCAAATAATATTAGCCCTGCTGGTACATTATCAAAAGATAAAAATGGAATTCTTGAAATGCTTGATTTTGCAATTAGAAATACGGACGAAAATGAAATGCCTCAAAATCCACAGCATTTATAAATAAAATTACATAATTTGTTTTGTAATTAATTTTTTTGTTTATCTTTGCACTTCCATTTTGCGGATGTGGCGAAATTGGTAGACGCGCTAGACTTAGGATCTAGTGCCGCGAGGCGTGGGGGTTCGAGTCCCTTCATCCGCACTAAACCGCATAAATTTCGAAAATCGAGATAAATGCGGTTTTTTAACGTATATATTTACAAAAAACAGCCGAATGGAAGTTGTTAAAAATCAAATCGACGAATTAAATGCAACACTTATTGTAAAAGTTGCAAAAGATGACATTGCTGAAAATGTCGAGAAGTCTATGAAAGAATACAGACGTAAAGCTAATGTTCCTGGTTTTAGGCCTGGTCATGTGCCTGTTGGTCTGATTAAAAAAATGTATGGTAATGCAATTATTGCTGAGGAGTTAAATAAAGTAGTTTCTAATTCTTTGTCGGAATATCTTGGAGCGGAAAAACTTAATATTCTGGGTGAACCATTACCAAGTGAAGAACAGGAACAAATAGATTTTGGAACACAGGACAAGTTTGAATTTGTTTTTGATGTTGGGGTTGCTCCTGAGTTTGAAGTTAAGCTTACAAAACGTGATAAAGTCAATAAATTTGTTATCAAAGTTGATGACGAAATGATTCAGAAATATGTTGATAGTTATCAGCAACGTTTTGGCGGTTTTGAAGGTGCTAAAAAATCAACTGAAGAATCAATGTTAACTGTTGATTTAGTTCAATTGAAGAAAAATAACGATGTTTTGGAAGGTGGGATTACTGTAGAAGAAGCATCTTTATCAATTAAGATGACTAAAGATGAGAAAATTAAAAAGTCTTTTATTGGAATAACCGAAGGTATTGTGATTGACTTTGACGTCAAAAAAGCATTTCCTAATGACGCTGAAATATCATCTTTATTAAAAATCGATAAAGAAGCGGTTGCCGATTTAAATCCTGAGTTTAGATTAACAGTTAAAGAAGTAAAGGATTTTGTAAAAGCTGAAATGAATCAGGAATTTTATGATAAATGTTTTGGCGAAAATGCAGTAACAACAGAAGAGGAATTTAATAATCGTGTTGTTGAAGATATTAAGGTATCTTTTGTAAGAGAAACAAAATATAAAATGTTAATCGACATTCGTGAAAAGTTAGTTGAAAAATTAGATCTCAGTTTACCTGAAGCTTTTTTGAAAAGATGGATTGTTGCTACAAATAGAGACATTACTGATGAACAAATTGAGCAGGAATTCCCAAGATTTATTCAGGATTTGCAATGGACTTTGATTAAAGGTAAAATTGCTAAAGAAAATGAACTGAAGGTTGAAGAAGCTCAATTGAAAGAAGCAGCTAAACAACAATTGATAGCTCAATTTAGCCAATATGGGATGTCTTATGTTCCTGATGAATATCTTGATAAATATGCAGTGGAAATGCTTTCAAAAGAAGAAGAAGCAAATAAGTTGTACGAACAGGAAATAGAAGAGAAGGTTATTGATTTTGTTGCCGAGGCAATTAAAACAGAAGAAAAAGAAGTAAGTATGGAAGAGTTCAACAAACTTTTTAAATAAAACATATAATATATATATGGAAAATCGCAATGTAATGATTGCGGTTTTTTTTTATTTTATTTTGCCAGAGACAACTCTGTAAAGTAGATAAATAAAATACATGTAATATAAACTCAGTACAGAAACCATTAAAATTAAAAATGATTCGATTTCCCAATCTAAATACCAAGTTACTCCAAAAATTATAAGACTGAGTGTTAATAGGCCAAGTTGCCAGAGTAAAGATATCTTCTGTTTCTCAAACACAGAAAGGCTTACTGATAGAGGAGCTACTACAAATCTGATAGCAATGAGAGGTATGAGAATTCTTGCATAAGTTCCAGCAATTCGCCATTCTTCACCAAAAATTACGGCAAATAACCATTCTCCAAAAATGCCAATTACTAAAACAAGTGGTATAGAAAGCAAAGCAAGTTTTTTAAATGTACTCCAAAAGACTTCTGTAGCATTGCCAAATTTTTTTCTTTGATCATGGGCTTCTTTATAGTAAACATTTGACATTGAGGTTCCAATTAATGCACTTGGTAGTCCAAGAATTCTGTTGGCAAGAGAGTAAAACCCCACACTGTTTATACTGTATAAAGCTGATATTAAAATGCTTGTCATATTGACAGCTGTGCTGTTTGCTAATGTAGAAGGCATTGTGAATTTTGGAAAATCACGATATTTGTATGCCTGAGCCTTCATGTTTGTCCATTTTATTTTCTTAAAAAAAAGCTTGAACTTTATTTTTCTTGCAAGTGGAAAAATTGAAGCTGCAAATCCGACTAGCTGACCAATTATTAAACCTGCAGGTGAGTTTTTAATTATTCCAATACTAATTTGAGTTAAAGTTCTAAAAACAGATCTTGATACACTTGCATGAGCAATGCTTTTAAATAGTTTTTCGCGAGTGTTGTAATAACTTAGCATGTTGAAAACGCCTTGCAAAAGAACAGCTAGTGGTACAAAATACAACCAGAATTCAATTTTTGAATTGTTGAGTAGGATTGCAATATTATCGGCAAAAAGACTAACAATTAAAAGAGTCCCTATTGAAAAAATGCTTGCTAAAATAAACCCCAATCCCATAATGTTCCATGCATCTTCTTTCTTGTCAGGTAATACTATCGATAACTCATACCTTAAATTTGCAATTGTTCCTAAGATTGTTGAGACAGCAAGAAAAAGTTCAAGGATACCAAAGTCTTCGGGGGTGTAAATCCTAGTAAGTACTGGCATTAATACCATTGGTATTATCTGAGCAATTACTGTCCCCTTAAACAGTACGATAAAGTTTTTTGAGAACTCCGAATCAGGAGCTATAATTTCCTTTATTCTTTTGAGCATTAAATCTAAATAAAGTGCAAAGTTATTATAAATGTAGTAATTTGAATGTTATAGTTTTTATGTTTGGATTATATGAGCCCAAGATCTAGCATTGCTTCTTCACTTAACATATCTTTTGACCATGGTGGTTCAAAAACAATATTAATGCTTACACCTCTTACATTTTCAACTGTTTGAACGGCGTTTCTTACATCTTCGATTAATTGATCGACCATTGGACAATTTGGAGATGTTAGTGTCATATCAATGTCTACATCAAATTTGTTGCTTGCTTCAATTTTGTAAATTAGTCCTAAATCATATACATTGACAGGTATTTCAGGATCGAAAACAGTTTTAAGTACTGTCACTATGTTTTTTTCTATTTCTGTAATTTGATCCATAACTTATTGATTTAGACTTTTATAAGCCATTGCATAAAGTTTAAGCTGTTTAATCATTGACATTAGTCCGTTGCTTCTTGTTGGCGACAAGTGTTGATGCATACCAATTTTTTCGATAAAAAATAAATCAGAATTTAATATATCTTCAGGTGAATGACCAGACAGCACTCTTATTAGTAAAGAAGCGATACCTTTAGTGATTATTGCATCACTGTCAGCATCAAAATTAATTTTACCATCTTTATAATTTGCATCAAACCATACTTTTGATTGACAACCATCTATCAGATTTTCGTCAAGTCTGGCATTTTCATTAAAATCTGGCAAATCATTGCCTAATTCAATCAAATAGGCATATTTATCCATCCAGTCTTCAAAGATGGAAAATTCCTGAATTATTTCATTCTGAATTTTGTTAATTGTCATTTGTAAAAGTTATTAATATACGTATACATAAAATCCTTTCAATAAGTTCTTGAGAGGATTCTATGTAAGTAATTAGGAATATTATAGTAAGCTGTCAAGTTTAGCTGTGAGTGTTGATTTTGGTACAGCTCCAACAACTTTATCCGCAACCTCACCATTCTTTAAAAATAATACAGTTGGGATATTTCTGATACCGTATTTCATTGCAATTTCATTATTGCTGTCAACATCAACTTTGCCAATAATAGCTTTGTCTCCATACTCGTTGTGCATTTCTTCAATCAATGGACCAATCATTCTACATGGTCCGCACCATACTGCCCAAAAGTCCAAAACAACAGGTTTGTCTGATTTTAAAACTAATTCTTCAAAATTTTGTTCGTTAATTTCTAGTGCCATAATTTAATTTTTTTTTTTGATAATTTTTTACGAAAATAAATATTTAATTTAAACTAACCTTAATAATACTTGCATTGTTTTCTAGAAAATCAATAATATCGTCCGAAAGACTAACCCTTTCTGTTCGAGAAAACAAGTTTATAGCCGTTTTGTTGTTGTCGCTGTATAATTGAAAATTTATATTTATTTTTCCTTTGTTCTTTTTAACTAGTTTAGTTATTCCTCCAATAAAATCATCTGTTACATTCTCAACAGGTAATGATAGTGTTATTTTTGTAAAATAGTTTTCTTTTATTTCAGACAACAGTGTCACCTTTGTTACAGTGAAGAATCTTTTTGTTTTGTCGCTATAGCCTTCTTTATATTTGCCAACTATTAAAATAGAATATCCTTTTACAAAAAGATTTTTATAATCTGTATAATCTTTTCCAAATAGTGTGAATGAGAATGACCCAGAGTAATCTATGATTGTTATCTTGCCAAAAGGTTTGCCGTTTTTTGTTAGTTTTTCACTAACTTCTGTAATAAATCCAATTATCTTGAACTCTCTATCAACTTGTTCATTTGTCTCGTCGTCTAGATCTCGTAGATTGCGAATGTTTATATTAGAAATAATGTATTTAAATGGTTCAAGAGGGTGCCCAGAAACATACATTCCAATATGCTCTTTTTCTGCATCAAGGAATTTAAGCATATCATATTCGATTATTTCTGGAATAGCAGGTTTATTAATTTCCATTGTTTGCATTTCGCCAAATAACGTAAGCCCCGAATTGTTTGAAGATTGAACATTATTTCCGAATTTAATCAATGATTCAATAAATGAATCGTTACTATCTGGTGATTGTGCGAAAAATTGTGGACGCTGAAGTCCGTTAAAGCAATCTAAGGCTCCTGCAAATGCAAGAGCTTCAAGGTTTTTCTTGTTAACTGCATTTAGGTTTACTCTTGATACAAAATCGAAGATGTCTTTGTATGGTCCATTTTTTTCTCTTTCTTCGATAATGTTTTCAACAGCATTTGACCCTACATTTTTAATCCCTGCCATACCGAATCTGATATTCCCTTCTTTGTTTACTGTAAAACCTTTGTAGCTTTCGTTAATATAAGGACTTAGCACTTTTATTTTCATTCTTCGGCATTCTGCCATTTGAATCGAAATCTTATCCATATCTGAAATGTTCCGAGTAAGGTTCGCAGCCATAAATTCTGCCGGAAAATGTGCTTTCAAATATGCTGTCTGATATGCTACATAAGCGTAACAAACTGAGTGAGATTTGTTAAATGCATATTTTGCAAAAGCAGACCAGTCTTTCCAAATCTTTTCTATCAGTTCTTTAGGATCTTTATTTAGAGTTGTACATCCTTCGATAAACTCGGGGTTGTTTGTACATCCATCAACAAATTTGACATGAAGTTTTTCCATGTCTTTGATTTTTTTCTTACCCATAGCCTTACGCAAGGAGTCTGATTCGCCACGAGTAAAATTCCCGAGTGCTCTGGACTGAAGCATCACCTGTTCTTGAAAAACAGTAATTCCATAAGTGTCTTTCAAGTATCTTTCCATTATAGGATGATCATATACAGTCTTATCTTTGCCATGTTTTCTTCTGATATAATCAGGGATGTATTCCATTGGTCCGGGACGATATAGGGCATTCATTGCAACTAAATCGTTGAAATGTGTTGGTTTTAATGTTTTTAAATGGTTTCGCATTCCTTCAGATTCAAACTGAAAAATAGAGGTCGTGGAACCTGTTTTAAATAAGTTAAGTGTTTTTTTATCATCAAGCGGAATAGACTCAATATCGATATCGATTCCTTTGGATAACTTTATATTTGATAAGCCTTCTTTAATAATAGAGAGAGTTTTTAATCCAAGAAAGTCCATTTTTAGCAAACCTATCGACTCAACAAATTTTCCCTCATATTGCGTTGCAGCAAGATCGCCTTGTTCTTTGGTTCGCATGAGTGGAATATTGTTTTCAAGTTTGTCTCTTCCAATCAGTATACCACATGCGTGAACTCCTGTTTGTCTAACGGACCCTTCAAGAGTACAAGCAATGTCAATTGTTTTTAACATTGTTTCATCACTTCTAGTTTCGCATTCTGACATTTCGGTAGCAATAACCTTTCGTGTTTCTAATGTTAAAGCAAGACCATCTTTTTCGTCTTTTAAGGCCTTCTTTATCTGTTTATCAATTTCTTCAATGACTTTATTATAACTACCTAACTTTTTCTTCTCTTCAATTATAATCTTATAGGCATTTGAAAGAGAACCATTGTTTGGGAGTTTTTTTGTGAAATCATGTATTTGATTTAAAGGAACTCCAAGAATTCTAGCAACATCACGCATTGCTCCTTTTGCTTTCATTGTTCCTATAGTGCAAATATGTGCAACTTTGTCGTTACCGTATTTTTTAGTCACGTAATCAACTACCAGCGCCCTACCATCATCATCAAAATCAATGTCCACATCAGGCATTGATATACGGTCAGGGTTCAGGAATCTTTCAAACAGAAGATCAAAAGCTATTGGGTCAACATCTGTAATTCGGGTGCAATATGCAACTACAGATCCAGCTGCCGAACCTCTACCTTTTCCAACTAGAACTTCCATTTCTCTGGCAGCAGCAATAAAATCTTGAACAATTAGGAAGTATCCGGGAAACCCCATTGTTTTTATGGTTTCAAGCTCGAACTTAAGTCTTTCTTTGATTTCATCAGAGTAGTTTTCACCATACCTTTCAATTGCGCCTTTTTTTACTAAGAAAGTAAGATAGTCAGATTCAAATTTAATTCTGATTATTGGGTTGTATCCTCCCAAGACATTAAATCTTTCTTCGCCAAATTCCGTAATTAAATCTTCTTCATCGAATTTCTCACGCCAAAGATCAATGGTCCCAAATTCTTCAGGAATTGGGAATTCCGGCATGATTGGGTCTCTATCAATTTTAAATGTTTCGGTTTTTTTGGCAATTTCCATAGTGTTTGCTAATACTTCAGGATGATCAGCAAATAATTGCTCCATTTCATCAGGAGTTTTTAACCACTCACTTCTTGTGTATCTTAATCGATTTGGCTCGTTAATATCAGCGTTAGTTGTCAGACAAATCAGTACATCATGTGCCTCAGCATCATCTTTATTAATGAAATGTGTATCGTTTGTTGCAATTATTTTGACATCGTGTTTCTTTCCAAGTTCGAATACATGTTTGTTAACTAGTAGTTGTTTGTCAGATACGTCTTGTTTTAATTTTGGATTATCGGTTGGATGATGCATAACTTCGAGATAGAAATCGTCTCCAAAAGTTTTTTTGTACCACATGATAGTATTTTCGGCTTCTTCAATATTTCCATTTGCAATGTGCTTTGGAATCTCTCCGCCAAGGCAAGCTGAGCTAACAATCAGACCTTCATGGTGCTCTTCAAGCATTTGTTTGTCAATTCTTGGGCGTGAATAAAAACCTTCAAGATTTGCTTTTGACATCATTTTCATCAGGTTTTGATATCCTGTATAATTTTTAGCAAGAACGATTAAATGGTAGCCGGATTTATCAGTTGGTTGACTTTTATCGTGAATTGTTCTTCTTGCCACATATGCTTCGCAACCTAAAATTGGTTTTACGTCATTTGCCAGACAGCTCGAATGAAATTCTTTTATTCCAAGCATTGTCCCATGATCAGTTAAGGCAAGCGCTTTCATGCCGGAATCTTTTGCCTTTTGAATAAGGGCAGAAATAGAAGCGGCGCCATCAAGAATGGAATATTGGGAGTGAACGTGTAAATGTGTAAAGTCCGGCATGGTATTATTTGTTTTGAAAATGAATTATAAAAATAGTTTAAAATATCATCAGCTAAGCAATTTTTTCAATAAGATATCTACAAATTAATGAACAAATGTTTAAAATGAGATGTAATTGTTTGTTGTAGATTGATAATCAATTTGTTGCTTGTTGTTTATAAAATTAAAAAAATAAAACGGTTAAGGAAAAAATAAAGAGACTTTTTTAGAGTTGACTAATGTGAAATTATAGGATGCTAAGTTTAGCTACTCCCTTCGAGGGTTCCATTGGCCAATGCGTTGACTCTTGAAGAGATGGGGGTAGGGTTGTTTCTAATTTCGAATGTTCCATTGTTCTCTTAATCGAATGTTCTTACTTCTATTGTTACTTTTTATTATCGTCTAGTTTGAGATTACAAAATGGTAGGTTTCTGCCACTCCCTCCGAGGGTTTTACTGACTTTAATGTTGTCCCTCGGAGGGATGAGCGTAGGATAATTCTAATTTTCCTTGCTAATTGTATCTTGAATTACTTTTTTTGAATTGCTGATATTGTGAAAAGTTTTAACTTTGTGCATTCTAAAAAATGAATTATGATTGACAGAATTAATGAATTGTTGAAAGCGGTTAATGAATTTTCACCCAAAAGCATAGAAGAAGTTGAAGAAATTAGATTAAAATATTTATCCAAAAAAGGACTAATATCTGAGTTGTTTAATGATTTTAGAACACTTGGAGTTGAGGAAAAGAAGGTGGTCGGAGTTGAGATAAATCGTTTAAAACAAGTTGCAATAGAAAAAGTAAATACTTTAAAAGCATCACTTGTTGTTAATGAAAATTCAGAATTTGAAATCGATTTAAGTAGGCCTGGAGACCCAATGAATTTAGGTTCACGTCATCCATTGTCAATTGTAAGGAAAGAAATAATTTCTATTTTCACTCGTCTTGGATTTATTGTTGCTGATGGTCCTGAAATCGAAGATGAGGATCATAATTTTGGCAAATTAAATTTCCCTGCCGATCATCCGGCAAGAGATATGCAGGATACTTTTTTTATCTCTTCTGATATGAATGTCTTATTGAGGACTCATACATCATCTAGTCAAGCTCACGAAATGTCCGAGTTAGATCCGCCAATTAGAAGTTTGTCACCGGGTAGAGTTTATCGTAACGAAGCAATTTCGGCAAGAGCACACTGTCTTTTTCATCAAATCGAAGGTTTGTACGTGGATAAAAATGTATCGTTTGCTGATTTGAAACAAACACTCGATTATTTTGCTAAGGAAATGTTTGGAGAAAAAACAAAAATCAGACTTCGCCCATCATATTTTCCTTTTACTGAACCATCTGCTGAGATGGATGTTAGTTGTACTTTGTGCGGTGGTAAAGGTTGCAATGTTTGCAAAGGTACTGGTTGGTTAGAGATATTAGGTTGTGGAATGGTTGATCCTAATGTGTTTGTTTCAGCAGGGATAGATCCAGAAGTTTATTCTGGTTATGCCTTTGGAATGGGAATTGAACGAATTTCGATGCTTAAATATGGTATCAAAGACCTGCGATTGTTTTTTGAAAATGACATAAGATTTTTAGAGCAGTTTACATCCGCATTATAATTTTCCGAAGTGGTCTTAAATTCAAATATAATTGGAAACTCTGACAGAAAACTTGTTATATTGCATGGCCTGTATGGGAATTCTGATAGCTGGGCCCGAGTAGGTGAATCTTTATCAAACGAATTTACAGTGCATTTGCCGGATTTGAGAAATCATGGAAAGTCTTTTCGTAGCGATGTGCATTCATATCCTGAAATGGCAAATGATTTAAAAAATTATCTTGATTTTATGAAGATTGACAAAGCATATATAGTTGGGCACTCTATGGGAGGCAAACTTGTTATGTCTTTTGCGGAAAAGTTTCCTGAAATGATTGAAAAAATGGTCGTAGCTGATATCTCGCCACGTTCACATACTTCGCTGCTTGAGCAAGACGCAACTGCAAATTCCCACTTAAATCTACTATCTTTAATGAAACGACTTAACTTATCCGATTTTAAAGATTATAGATCGATAAGCAAGGAAATAGAGTCTTATGGTCCTACTGTGAAAAATGTTGTTCTGAAAAGTATTGGTAAGAATGAAGATGGATTTTTCTGGCGAATAAATGTAAATTCATTATTTGAAAATCTTAACAATATCTTTAGTGGGCTTAATGCCGATGATTTTATAGATAAGAAAATAGGGGTAAAGACACTTTTTTTTAAAGCAGAAAATTCAAATTATATAACTGATTCAGATGTAAAACTTATTAATTTTATTTTTACAAATGTTTCAATTCAGGAAATAAAAAATGCTGGACATTGGTTGCATTTTGATAATCCTGTTGAAACTACAGCTGCAATTAGAGGGTTCTTTAATTAATTTATAGAAAATGAAAAACAGAAAAGAACACGACACATTAGGTGTTATTGAGGTCTCTGGAGATAAGTATTGGGGAGCTCAAACTCAGCGTTCGTTTGAAAATTTTAAAATTGGCGAACGTATGCCTTTGGAAGTGATTCATGCGTTTGCTTTGTTAAAAAAAGCATGTGCCTTTGCAAATAGAGATCTTGGAAAACTTGATGCAAATAAGGCATCATCTATTTCTCTTGTTTGTGATGAAATAAGCAAAGGGCTTCTTGATGACAACTTTCCATTGGTTGTTTGGCAAACAGGTTCGGGTACTCAAACTAATATGAACTTAAACGAAGTTATTGCTAATCGTGCCCATGTATTAAATGGTGGCAAATTAACTGATGAGGTGAAATCTTTTCATCCAAATGATGATATAAATAAAAGTCAATCCTCGAATGATACTTTTCCTACAGTTATAAATATGGCAGCAATGTTATTGGTGCAGAACAATCTTTTGCCTTCATTGGTGCAATTGAGAAACAGATTTGAAAAGAAATCTGAAGAATTTAAGGATTATATAAAAGTTGGTAGAACTCATATGATGGATGCAACTCCTTTAAGTTTTGGTCAAGAGTTTTCTGGTTATATTTCACAAATTGATCATGGAATTAAATCTTTGCAGAATTCTTTGAAACATTTGTATGAACTTGCAATTGGTGGTACAGCAGTGGGTACGGGCCTTAATGCTCCCAAAGGTTTTGATAAATCAGTAGTGTCTTATATTAATGATTTTACAGGACTTGAGTTTGCTCCTGCCGAAAACAAATTCGAAGCTATGGCTGCTAATGATGCAATTGTTGAAACTCATTCTTCGGTTAAACAATTGGCTGTTAGTTTGAATAAGATCGCAAATGACCTGAGACTAATGTCAAGTGGTCCGCGTTGTGGTTTGTCAGAGATTATATTACCAACTAACGAGCCTGGATCATCGATAATGCCGGGTAAGGTTAACCCTACTCAAATAGAGGCGCTTACGATGGTGTGTGCGCAGGTTTTTGGTAATGACGTTGCAATTGCCACTGGAGCAATGAATGGACAGTTTGAGCTTAATGTCAATAAACCATTGATAATAAAGAATTTTATCGAATCGGTGAAACTTTTATCGGAAGCAGTTAACTCGTTTACGGATAATTGTTTAGTAGGTATGAAGGTCAATACACAGCAATTAGATAAAAATCTTGAGAATTCATTAATGTCAGTTGCCGCCTTAAATGAAAAGATAGGTTATGAAAATGCTGCAAAGATTGCAAAATATGCCTTTGAAAACGATATTAGTCTTAGAGAGGCTGTTCAGATTACGGGTTTAGTTTCAGTTGAAATCTTTGATAATGCAGTTAAACCTAAAAACTTAATATAAAAATTAGACTTATATTAGTTATACTTGATATATTCAATTATTTTTGCATAAGTAGATTGATAGAATAATGTGCGGAATAACAGGTTTTTATACACAAAGTAATGCTGACTTTGTCAGTAAAGAAGAATTGGATAGTATGACTTCATGTCTGGTCCATAGGGGACCCGATGCAGAAGGAAGTTACTATACCGAAAATGTTGGGCTGGGACATCAAAGGTTAAGTATTCTTGATTTGTCAAATGATGCAAATCAACCAATGGAGTCTCATTCAATGAGGTATGTTTGTGTATACAACGGCGAGGTTTATAATTTTAAAAGTATCGCTAAGGACCTGAATATTGAGTTAAAAACTACCAGTGATACAGAAGTAATTGTTGAGGCGTTTGCTGAGTGGGGGGTTACCTTTATTAGTAAACTCAACGGGATGTTCTCAATCTGCATTTTTGATAAGCAAGAACAAATATTATATATCTTTCGTGATAGGATTGGAATTAAGCCTCTGTTTTATTATTGGGATGGAGATAATTTTGCTTTTTCCTCAGAATTGAAATCACTTCTTAAGGTAAAGTATATTAGAGATAGACGACAAATAAATAATTCTGCTATAAATGAGTTTTTGCATCTAGGATATATTCCAGAGCCTAATACAATCTTTAGCAATATTCGTAAATTCCCAAATGGGCAAACAGGTATTCTTTCCGAAAACGGTTTTAGAATGGAATCCTATTGGGATATTGAAGGAACTATCCGACGAAATGTTATTACAGACATATCGGAAGCAAAAACGAGATTAAACGATCTTATTAAATCTTCTGTTTCTATGCGCTTAGTTAGTGATGTCCCATTTGGTACATTTTTGAGTGGAGGAATTGATTCAAGTTTAGTTACTGCAGTTGCTAGTAAAGAATATGAAGGAAAACTTAAAACATTTTCGATTGGATTTGCAGATTCACAATATGATGAATCTAAATATGCTCGTAAAGTCGCAAATTATCTCGGGACTGATCATCATGAATATATCGTAACTGAAAATGATGCAAAAGACATTGTTTTGGATATGCTTGATTTTTATGATGAACCTTATGCAGATTCTTCCGCAATACCCACAATGATGCTGTCGAAATTGGCAAAAGAACATGTTTCAATGGTTTTGTCGGGTGATGGAGGCGATGAGCTTTTTCATGGTTATGGAGCTTATAAATGGGCAAAAAGATTGACACATTTCCCAAATACAACATTTAGACAATTGTTTGGAGTAATGTTAAGTGCATATCCATCAAATAGATCAAAGAGAGCCTCCTATTTATATAAGTATAAAGATAAGGCTACGATTAAAAGTCATATCTTTTCGCAGGAACAATATCTTTTTAGTGAACGAGAAATTAGCAAGTTGTTAAATCCCGAATTAGTTTTCGATAATAGTCTTGAGCAAGATTATGATAATTTTGTTAGGAAGCTGACTCCTGAAGAGGCACAAGCCGTTTTTGATCTTCGATATTATCTTAAGGATGATTTGTTGGTAAAAGTTGATAGAGCATCAATGAGATATGCTTTGGAAACAAGAGTTCCTTTGCTTGATAATCGTATTGTTGAGTTTGCTCTAAATGTTGACCCGAAACTTAAAATCGTTGGTGATACACAAAAATATCTTTTAAAACAGGTGCTTTACGATTATATTCCTGAAAGGTTTTTCGACAGACCCAAATGGGGTTTTTCTATTCCTTTGAAAAAATGGCTTTATACTGATTTGTCCTTCTTAATTAATGACTACTTAAATGAATCTATTATTTTAGAATTTAATGTCGTGGAATTTAAAGAGGTTCAAAAAATGGTCAGGAAATTCAGACAAGGTCATGATTATTTGTATAATCGCATTTGGGTATTAATTATTTTACATAAATTCCTTATTAAGAATAAGGGACTTATTACGTAAAAATATTCGTTATCGTATTTATTCCGAAAAACGATA
>Ga0075120_10002286_pt1 | contig 14057 bp, 8 predicted proteins | sample AntAceMetag02UKL_FD_69792 | JGI IMG/M metagenome (GOLD analysis project Ga0075120, IMG submission 69792) | Saline lake microbial communities from Ace Lake, Antarctica - Antarctic Ace Lake Metagenome 02UKL | ecosystem: Environmental > Aquatic > Non-marine Saline and Alkaline > Saline | place... | reverse complement strand
CCCATCCTGAAGTGCAAAGGTTTTGGACTGTTTTAATCAGTATCCTTGCACAAAAGATAGGAAAAACAACGCTCAATCTCTCCCCTTATAAGGGTAATTGATTTATTCAGGAGACCCTATATATTAAAAGTGAAGGGAAAAACTACAATTTTTCGCAAATTATTAATTGTGAATTAATATAATGAATACAATAAATTTTGCGTTTTACAATTTTGAGGATGGTTGAGGAAACTTCATCTTTTGTGTAACCATATGAAAAAATGCAGAATTGTCCAAAATTTACATCAAAACAACGATACAAATTGGATAATTCTCATCTTTAACTTAAGTTAGCATGAATGCACCTGAATGCTATCAACGTGGTTCTCAAAAGTAGTTGTTTAAAACGACGGACCAATTCTAAGTTTTATTATATTTCCCAGTTCCGGAAATCTGGCACTTCTTGAGAATTCGATACGAATTATTTCCCTGTAGGGTATGTGAAAAATTATTCCCGCACCATACGCTACATCCCATCCCTGCTTTTCATTGATCATTGGATCAAACGGGTTATCGATTTCCCCGCCGACAATTTTATAATCTGAAAACAGTGCATACGAAATCCCGAATTTCAGGTCATGAGTGTAATCTTGTAATGGCTCGAACGTATTGAAAGTCACATAAGTTATCGGCAGCAAATCGCCACGAAACTCGCCGGAAAATCCTAAATAATGAATCCCTTCGTATTCGTTTTTTAGCGGGGTGCGAATACCGCTATGCCGGTCGAGCAAAACGTCTCTATACCAGGGAACATCTCCAAAACTCATTCCCGACTCTACTTGGCCAGCAAAGATTAGATTCTTGTTTAACGATCGATAAGCGGAAAGAATCAGGTTTGGTCTGATATATTTTGTGTAATCGTCATCCAGACTTGTTTCAAAAAGAACCGATATCTCAGATAGTTCCCCCTGCCTGGGCCAAGGACGATAAATGCGGGTATCATGTGAGAGATATATCCCGATCTCAGATAATAAATCCCTGCTGTCATATAATGTATTATTATTAATGCCATTTGTATTGAAGGGATCCCAGTTAAATGTACGTGCTTCCAAACCTCCGGTTAACCAAAGCCTCGTGGTCAATCCGAATCTCCGTCCAAATTCTCCCTGCACCGATAAATCTTCTGTCTCAATACCTTTCCTTCCGGTAATACTCGCAGGGTCTTCCTCGATATTTCCCTTTCCTTCTATTTTTGCAAACCAGTCCCTGTTGCCCCTTACATAAGGAACAGACCAGCGCAGCTTTCCTCCCATCGAACTGCCTGTCCATCCGGTGATGGACATATCTTCTGCCCTTCCTCGAAAATTCAGGTGTGAAATCAGGAATCCGTAGTCTATTTTTTCTGTGGGACGATTATTATCTACTGATATATATATTCCTGGCCAGATATACCAGAGCTCAACAACTTTTATTACCAATTGCGTCCTGGATTCTTCGTTTTGAATCGATATTTCCACCCGGCTGAATAATCCCAGGGATTCGAGACGCAACCTGTCCCTGTCAATTGCTGAATCATCGACAACTTTGCCCGGAGTGAGTTCTATCTCGTGTAGAATTACAGATCTATGAGTGATGTGATTACCTATTACAATAACAGTATCGATTAGCTGTGCAATATTCTGTGATGCCAGGGCTTGAGTGGATGATGCACCAAAGAATTGGAGCATGACAATAATGGTTAATAAAAGTACAATACCTGGATTTTTACCACAAATACGTGACCGCGGCAGATATTGTATCGAGTCGGTATGATTTGTCTTTTCGGCTGTCTTCAACTTTAAATAAATTCCCATTTACGTACCATCGAAACCGTCTTGTGTCACGAGTCATTACTTGAAAGACCGGACCTCCGACAATATAATTTCTAACTCTTTCTATTACAGTCTCTCCATCGATCCCACGGTTAAATTTATTCTCGATCCTATGCTCAAAATGATAACCGAGACGAACTTTTAACTGCCGCCAGAAGAATTTATGCATTGAAACCGAGAAGAACGAAGATGTCCATTCATCAGATACATCTTGTGTAAATTCTTCCCAGAGTAATCTTCCTCGATCTTCCTGGTCATATCTCACTGAAACATCGCCCCCAATATCACGCCATACGGGGAAACTTAAAGTATCAGCTACCGACCAACGTCTGATTGCTTTGCTTCTCAAAGAAGAACGTGTGGTCGGATCATCAAAATCAAATGATGTATAATTAGCCATCACTATAAATAATACTTGATTTCGCCAGCCTGGTTCCGGAATCCACTCTACTCCCGGTCTAAGAATCAGAAATCGATTATAGCGATTGTCTGCAGAACGATCTGAGCTAATATAAACAAGATGATCGCTCATTAGCGACAACGCGATTGAAGCTTTAGCTTCCTCTGTTATCCATTTCAGTCCGGTAATACTGATTTGATGGATCAGGCGGTCCCTGTCGGAAAGCTCCACATCTTCAGGAGAATCATACCTGAGTTTTCGTGTATTATAATGAAATATCAGGCTATCTTCTTCAAAAGATTTTATCAGCTTCGTGCCAAGCGTCTGCAACCTTCCGAGGATAAGACTTTCTCCATAATCACGATCTTCGATCATATACGCATAATATAACTCAGAGGAAAGATCTCTCCAGTCAAAGCCGAGGCTGAATCTATTATTAAAATCCAGCTCATTACTTTCTCCCGGTCCACCTCCTATGTATGAAACAGCAGCCTTTCGAAATGTGAGATCATAAGAGCTTACTAATCCGGAAGACGACACAGTTGTAAGTTTATTATTGAACAGAAGCTGATCCTGTATCCTGCTTACAATATTACCTTGAGCGCCTAAAAAAAGATCAGTTCGATTATTTTGCCATTGAGCATTAAAAGCATCTCTCGAATCATTTGTAACCCAATTATAAGAAGTGTTCAACCGGGCACTATGATTTTGCCTGTCACCAAATTGGTTCAGACTTGCTTCTGACTGAATATTCGGCAGGTGTAGATCAAGCCCTGAGAAAGTTAACCCGAATCTTCCTGATGGTCCATTTCCACTACCTTCAATCTGACTATCCCAGGCTGAACCACCAAGTAGATGTGTTTCAAACCGTTCAGGTTTTCTCAGCCTTAGTCCTCCTCTGAATGCAGATCTCTGAATCTGGCTGTTTTGACCGGTTACGACAGGGGAAGAGAGGTCAAGCGGATCAAACCTGAAAGGTTGAACATCCGTAACTCCACGATCAACTATGCGAGCCGCTTCCTGATCCCGAAAAGTCTGATTTTGAATATCAAGGAGCAATCCAACCGTCTTATTTAATTGTCTTTCCGCTTCAACCTTAATCCCAAGTTCACGCTTCCATTGAGACTTATAACCCGGTAATTCACGAAGCACAACTTCACCATAACTTGAAGAATGCAATTTCCAGGGACCGGATATCGGATTGATAATACTTATGATACGAAGTGAACGAGTCTCAAGTACCTGGTTAAAAACTGCTGAAACTGAATCAGTACTGGCTTGAGCATAAACATTAAGATAAATGAATGGGATGAATATCAAACTGAATTGACGATATCTCACTCCCCTGACCCACCTCGTTTTATTGGCGCGTAATACTTTATTCCGTAAATATCCGCCATTTCACTCGAATTACCACTGCTTTCAGGCTGTAAAGCACCGGCTGAAATGATTAATTTCAGAGCCTCTTCAACCGGTATATCCAATAATCTGACGTCTTTTTTGGGAACGAAAAGGAGAAATCCGGATGTTGGATTTGGAGTGGTGGGAAGAAATACGCTTATTACATCCTCATCAAGTATCTCCTGAACAGGTCCCCTGGTGTCTTGTGTCAAAAAACCGATACACCACATACCTTTGTGAGGATATTCCAGGAGTACAGCTTGTTTGAAGACTTCCTTTTTCCCTCCGATCATAGCCTGGGAGATTTGGAAAATTGCAGTGTAAACTTTGTTAACCAGTGGGATTCGTTCTATTGATCTCCTGATAAAATGTGCGATCCTGACACCGAGCACCTGGCTCGCAAACCAGCCTGAAGCAACAATCAACGCTATCAGTGTCAGAAAACCGATGCCGCGTATCATATTGTCTTGAAAAAATGAAATATCAAAAAGGTTGGCAAGGATCCACCGGATTGGTCTGCCCAATACATTATCAGAAAAAACAAAGACTTCAGAGACAATCCAAATGGTTAAAAATAAAGGACCGATGAAGACAATTCCCGTTACAAACCAGTTTCGTAATCGTTTGAAACGGTCACCGCTTGATGAAGAATCTTGTGACGGATGTCCATTGGTCATGATCTAATGCACTTCCCTATTTAGTATTTTGAATGATAGTCCGGGATTACCTATAATTAGCGCCTGACCGAAAACCAAGCTAAATTAATACCGAGAGGTGTCAATAACTATTGCTACCTTTTGAATTTCCCTGAAGGGGAATAACATGAATAGCCGTGGGCGCCAGCCCACGGAGAATGATTGTCATAAATTCACGTCCCTGAAGGGGGCGTACAACAGTTGGTTCAACCCATTTAGGGTTGGATTTATTGCGTTTACCTTGTCCCACGGGCTTCACCCGTGGCTATTCATGTTTATCTCCTTCGGAGATATTTTCTATGAAACAAATAAAATTCTCATTCTGCACAACAGATTTGAACTCCCTCTGCAAAACAGGCAATAACACCCATTGTAAAATAAATGTAAATAACTTATTGTAATCAAGATTTAAGAGTTTTCAATCAGATTCGGATTTAGGTTAACCAGTCCCCTCGCAATCATTAGTACTTTTATACAACTCCAATTCTCAACTATCGAGTTCAATTATTTGGTCACCGCTGATCTCAGGAGAAATCCCGCTAAAAGCTTCATAGCCCATTTGCACAGCCATTTCAATTATCCTGATCTTCTCTTTATTAGGTGTTTCCTTATTAGATTCTTCCTGTAATTTCTCCAGCATCCTCTGAAGAAAAACCCCTTGCGCGCTCCCAGTTGCAGCATTTTTTACTGCCTCATCCAGGTTGAATGCAGGTCTAAGCAGTGATTTGTCAATAAAATATCCGGCAGCAATCTCAGACAGATCAAGATCAGGCTGCCAATATAATCCCCGGCTGTAAGATCCCTCTACTTTTATTCGAACGATATCCTCTTTTTCACATTTTGCATCCAAAAGCATTTCCTTGATTCGCTTTTCGGCTGAATTGTCCTCCCTGATACCGGCAAGATTTACCTTTATAGTGAAGTATTTACGGTTATCTACAGGGATGACTTCACATGAATTCTCAATAACGCCATTTTCATCAATATCAAAAAGAAACGCTCCACCCTGGTTTTGAGATTTGAAATCACGCTGAAATGGAACGCCGGAGTAAGCCCCGATAGTCTTTCCATGCTGATCTTTGATTACAGAGTGAGAGTGATAATGCCCCAGGGCAACAAAGTCAAATCCTTGATCTATCAACTCTTTATCTGAGAACGGCGCTGTAATAAGTCTTTCAGGAGCGCCGGAAGCTAAATGTCCAGTATCCCGTGATCCATGAAAAACAAGAATATTGATTCCATCATTATTACGCGGAAGTTTTGATGCCAATAGTCTATCAGTGACCGGTGTATTTGCCCCGGTTGCCATCGCTGTTAAAGAAATACCAGGCAATGTAGGGATTTTGTATGACTCAAATTTGTTACTCTTCACAATATGAATATTATCATTCCAGACTGCGCCATGAATTGATGCAATGTTATCTCGATAGGGACTGTCCATACTTAAAAAGTCATGGTTTCCGGGAACGATAAAAACTGGAACAGGTGCTATGCTTCCTAATGCCTCCATTATCCTTCGGACGACTGAAAATTGAATCGTTTCGTCATCCCACAGATCACCGGGAGCCAGGATTAAATCAACTTCACGCTTTTTAACAATGTCAATTAATTTATCCAACAGTCCGGCTTCTTCATTTTCACGAATCCGGTGAATGTTATCGTCAAACTCATACGAAGCAGGAAGAACGCCTGCACCGAAATGCCAGTCAGAGGTCTGTAAAATCCGTAGTTTCATCTCTGACTCGCCTCAAGATCAACCCAGTTAATTTTATTTCGTAAAGAGTCACTCAAATTTTCATACCAATCAATGTGGCGTTTCTTGTGACAGGACATAACAATTACCTGCTGACCATCTTCAACTCTTTCTGTAAGTAGATTCATACCGTTTGCAAAACGTTCATCATCCATGTGAGCAAATGGTTCGTCGAAAACATAAGGCGCTTCAATCACTCCACCAGCTAAAAAGTCGCTCAATGCCAGCCTCGCGCCAAGAAACAAAGCATCGCGAGCGCCTGCTGATAAAACTCTTTCAAGGTCTTCAGCATGCAGTTCTTTGCCTGTGCTTTTGTCAGTCGCAAATATTTGCAGATCACTATCAAAATGCGCTTCACTCCAGCGTGGACTGAGATTTTCAAGTATCGGAGATAGTCTTGTGTTTAAGAGGTTTGCAGCATTTCCGAATACCTCCTGCTCCACATCTTCCATTACCTCCTTCGCCATACTCAAAGCATCATTCTGAACGTTGAAAGCAGTCCTCATCCGTTTATACTCATTCAACTTCATCTCGAGTTCATTTCGTGCTTTGGGGATATCTTCCAGAGACGCTCCTACACGTAATCGCTCGTCCTGAATTTCTCGTTCAAGATCACGGAGATCAACTACCAGCTCTTCCTCTCGGTTCCGTAAATCTTCAACCGTTCCCTTCTCTGCTTCGATTGAAGACAAGCTTTCAATCCGCGTTTTTATATACTCAAGACGCGATTCAGCTTTCTGAATTGAATCTTTGTCATGTAAATCCTTCTGTAAAGTGTGCAGTTTATCTTCAACTTCGCGAAGCTGCTTTGCTTTTTCTGCACTAAGCCTGAATTCCTCGGCTGCTTTTGATACTTCTTCACTGAGCGGGATTCCGGCTTCCTCGCACAGGATTTTTAATTCATTCCAGGGGTTTTCGAGCCGCTCCGATGCTCGCCGGGAGTTATACAAACTGTTTTCGATTTTTGCCTTGATGTTTTTTAACTCGTCAATCCTTATCCGATAAGTTTCGAGCAACCTGATTAGCCCGTTAATATCTCCTCTTGTCGGTGTTTCACCGGAATTCAACATACCGGTACTTTCAAGGTATGGCTGTAGCCGGTCACCTGTTAACCGCAGGTCAATCTCCGCTTCTTCTTTCAAAGCTTTTAACCTGAAGTATTCATCTCCCTTTCCAGCAAGTTTTTTCCAGTCGGATAGGATATTCTCGACAGATTCTATCGTGTCTTCACCAAGTGATTCAATAAATTCATTGAATAAAGATTCACCTTTAGCTTCTTCTTTCTCTAATCTTCGTAAATCAGTTTTATACCTCCTGGTGCGTCGTTTATTATTTATAGACTCAATCAGGGTAAAAACTCCTACAATGACCATAGCCAGTAAAAGAGTAATAAGCGCTAAACCAGAATTTTTCAGTAGATGCCATTCAAGCGCCGCACCAATTGAAGAAAGCAGCGCCACGAGAATAATGACTATCAGTTTTGGTCTCAAACGGAATTTCCAACGATTCAGCGAGGGAGTTAACTGGGCAACCTCACGATCTACTTCCTCCCGCTTCTGAATTGCCTGGTCTAATTGCGATTTTAGTTCTTCAAATTTCTCTATCACAGAATCAGGCCATTGTTGAATTCGCTCCTTCACCACTTGAAGCCGGTTTGCAAATATTCCTTCGGAAACAAGACGTTCACGTTCTTTCTCAAGCTCCTCAGAGTGACGTGAATACTTATTATCCAATTCCCTCCAACTTTTTAAGTTGCTAAGAATCTCGTCAAGTTCACTATAATCTATATCCTCAAGGTTTACAAATTCACCTTTTATTCTCTTTCTGTCTTCACCATATTTTTCTTCCAGCCTGGCTAATGATTTTTGTGCTTCTTCAGCCTGTTCCTGAGCTTCCTGGTAACTTCCAATAGCAGTTTCAAACCTGTGAAGAGAGTTCAAAGGAAACTTTTTATACTCCCTGAGTTTAAACGTTTCAGCTTCAAGTCTCGCCAGTTCCGCATCAGCATTATAAGAGCGGCGTACTCGTTCCCGAAGCTCCTCCTCTTCTGACAGTAGCTGTCCTTTTTTTACCTGTTCGATTGAATTGTAAAGCTGCTTTTTGACTTCATTTTTCTTGTCGATGTTTTTGATTGTTTCTTGATTTTCCGAACTCTGACGAACGATATCTTCCAGTTCATTTTCAGTAAAATTTATTTCTTTTACCAGACGATCCAAAATTGAATCCAGTTTTACCGGGGTTTTGAAAAGCTCTTTTATTTTCACAGACCTGCCGGTTTCTTCCAGAATATCCAGTGCCTGTCGAATAGTTGTATCTCCCGGTGATGCAGTCACGACCTGCTGAATTCTCTCAACCAGATCAACCGGTCGAGAGACCAATTTGGCTTCTTCCTGTTTTATTACGAAGCTTCTGAGGAAAGCTGACGGGCTCAATCCGCCGGTAAGAACTTCTCCGAGTGCGTCACGGTTACGTGATTTTAAATATTGTGTAGTTATCTCCTTTTTGCCGTCCTGCAGCACTTTTAATGTCCGTGTTCCAAGGTCCCGTGTAACAGTCAACCCTCGATTACTCCACATAAGGTCGAGTTCGACAGAAAAATCTCCGCCTTGCCAGGGACTATAATCTTCCCCCTGTGGACGGGGATCCACATCAATTCTTTTCCGTTTGTCCGCAAGTCCGTATAATGCGGCAACAAGGGCAGCGAGGAGGGTACTCTTCCCTGCTTCATTATTTCCTACCACGAGGGTTAGACGCTTTGGATCAAAGACAATCTCTGTATCCAGCATACCAAACCGGGCAGGACGGATTTTCAGCCATTGAAGGGACTTGACAGTTTCAGCAGTATTGTTGGTTTTCCTGGATTTCATAATTTAACGAAGCAACCCGGCTGCATCGGATCCGGGCTGCATCCTAAATTTTGCTTTCACTCTTTATTTAAGGTACTTGAACACATTCGTACCCGGTGGCAGAACAATAGTCGTATTTTCGTCAACAGCTTTCTTGTACATTTCAAGGGATCTGGAGAATTCATAGAAAGAAGGATCCCGATTGAAAGCTTTAGCATAAATCGAAATTGCATCGGCTTCGGCATCACCCCGCAATATCTTGGCTTCTTTGTAGGCATTCGCCAGAATGACTTTAATTGCCCTGTCAGCTTCTGCTCGTATTTTCAACGCTTCTTCTTCACCCTCGCTCCGGTAGAGGTTTGCAATCCGTGACCGCTCTGCTCTCATCCTTCGATAGATAGCTTCCTCATTCTCTTCCGGCAAATCAGTGCGTTTTATCCGTACATCAAGTATCTCGATTCCGAAGTCCTTCGCCTTAATATCTGCTCCTTTTGTGACTATAATCATAATTGAATCACGATTTACTCCTACTATTTCATCAAGAGTACTCTGTCCAAGCTCTTGAAGCAGGTCGGAATAAATTATATCGTCCAACCTGGCTTGAGCAGAACTTTCGGTTCGGACTGTCTGCCGGAAAAGCAGGGGATCAGTGATTCTCCACCTGGCATAAGAATCAACCACCATATTTTTTTTGTCCTCGGTTACAACGATGTTCGGTGGTGAATCATATATCAGCAGCCGCTTCTCAAATCTCTCTATTGTATTGAAAGGTGGAGGTAATTTAAAATGAATACCTGCATCTGTGACGGTACGAAGTGGTTTACCAAACTGGAGCACGATGACCTGGTCAGTCTCGTTGACCGTATAAATAATCAAGTTTATAGCGATAATAGCGACTATGGCTATTATTATATTGGTAAATGGCTTGCTCCTGTTCATCGTACACCTCCCTTGCTCCCTGACGAAGCAGCATTTCCAACAGGCACTCCAGCCCCGATAATATTGATCAAGTCGCCGCCTGATTGTGTTTTAAGGATATACTTATTTATACCGGGAAGAATATCTTCCATTGTTTCAAGCAGCATACGTATTCGAGTTACATTCGGCGATTTTTTGTATTGTGCAAGTTGAGCAAGGAAATTTGCGGCATCTCCCTCAGCCTCAGTTACTCGTTGAGCGGCATACCCTTCAGCCTGCAATACATTCTCCGCAGCTTCACCACGGGCCTTCGGAATCAGGTTATTTCTATAACCCTGTGCCTCATTGACTAACCGTGCTTTATCTTCTTTCGCAGATGCGACTTCACGGAAAGCATCAGCTACCTGGCGCGGCGGTTGAACATCCTGTAACTGAACCTGGACAACCGCTACACCACATTCATAACTATCGAGAATGTCTTGCAATAACACCTTGGATGTAGCCTGGATCATGCCCTTTCCAGTTGTCAGCACTTCGTCAATCGGGTGGATACCTACCACCTGTCGAATTACTGCTTCCGTAGCAAAATGAACAGTCATGGGTACGTTGCGGACGTGAAACAGGTATTTGACAGGATCGGCGATTTTGTATTGAATGATCAGGTCAATGTCCACCATGTTCAGTCCACCGGTGAGCATCAGGGACTCTTGTGGCACGTCGCGAGTTTGTGTCTTGGCATTATTTGGACCTCTACTGCGGAAGCCGATCTCGATTCGTTTGATCTCGGTAACTTTAGGCTTGTCCAATTGTTCGAAAGGCATGGGCAGCCTGTAATGGAGCCCCGAGGAAGTGATTCTACTCATCTTTCCAAATGTTCGGATCACACCCTTTTGATCAGGACCAACAATATATATTCCACTCAGCAGGTAAATTAGAGCTACAATACCGAGCAGTAACCACCACCCTCCGAACATCTTGCTCAAATCGGGCACTCGAAATGTTTCTCCACCTACTACTATGTCCTTATATGGTATTTTCATCAGCATAACCTCCGGTTAGTTAGATATTATCTCATCATATAAACGTACTGTACAAAATGCTTCCAGTCTTCATTAGTCTGGTCATAAACAAAAGCGTAATCTACAAACATCCTTGCTTCAAGAGAACGTAACCCTACACCTCCAGTGTACCACCTGCCCTCACCCTCTCCATTCTCCTCATCCCAGCGCACAAATCCTCCGCGGAGAGCCAATGAAGGATTAGAAGATAGTTCAAATCCAGTTCGGATCCGTTTTCCCGACTGTTTCAATTCATCCCATGAATCCGCAGTTGTTCCAATACTATAGGTGGCAACTCCCGCCTCATAGGCGAGTCCAAGATCAGTGCGTCTCTTCATTGTCTCGAAGCGGTTTCCACCGATAACAATATTCCTAAATACCATTCCATAGGTTGCACCGGTATTTGTCCGCGCCATAAAACCAAAATCAACCGGGAATCCACCTATCCACTCACCGTCCGGTGTTTTTTCCATCGCCCACTTGAAATTCAGGGCAGCAGGAGAATATGGAGAGAACTTGTAAGCAAATGGAATTCCGACCATAAAGTTCTGTCTTTCCCCATCAAATGTCGGTTGCTTCCAACCCTGCATAATCAATGATAGAGGATAACCGTAATCTGTCGAGCGGTTATACAGGTTTATCCACCAGCTCCGCGGGAATTCGTTAAATCGTACGGGCTGAATTCCGAATCCACCACTTAATACCTGATCAACCAAGCAAGCCGGATTGTGGTATATGTTTGTGGAACTTTGAGATAAAGCCGTAACGGCACCTGCCATTGCCGCGGCATCCGCTCCAACCGGATCAAAACCCGGAATTGGATCGGCATATATACTATTCATCATTGACAGCAGTATTACTGTCAAAAAAATCAGAGATTTCCTTATCAATTGCATCATCTGGAAACGTACGATTCTCTGCATGATCAGGCAAGAGAAAAGAAGTCGATTATGTCGGTTATCTAATCTGGCATAAATAACTTACAGGGATACACAGGATTAACAGGATTTTCTTTGCAACCTAACCACTTTACGACTTTGTACCTTTGCGTCTTTGCGGCTTAGCGCCTTTTCGTGAGAATTGTTTGCTCGTCAAGGAACTTATTCAACTTTCTCAATTCTGGCTGATATTTTGCACTATTTATTGTTCGAGACGCTCTTTGTAGCAAATTGTAACTTGCTCGAATTATTATAAACGCCTATTTTGCTGAATTCATTTACTAAAAACTAACGAGGATCAGATGAAACGTCTTCTACTGCTGCCTGCACTGTTGCTGACTGTCAATGCAATTTTTGCACAACCGCCACCTCCATTCTATCATACACTGGATGAGATTTACGAATATATTTTTGCACTTGAGAATGACTCCAATTCCGCAAGAATCCAGATTGATTCAATCGGGCATAGTCAAAAAGATAATCTGCCAATTTATGCGGTAAAGATTTCAGATGACGCCGGCACCGATTATGATCGTCCTGTGGTTGTTATTTTTGGCCCGGTTCATGCTGAAGAAATCACTGGAATAGAGGTAATTCTTGTGGCAATGGATCTTTATCTGAATGATGATCGTCCAGTGTACCGAAATGCAAGAGAGCAATTGGAAATCTATTTCATTCCAACGTGTAATCCCGAAGGTGTGACAGTAGTCTTCGGTGAAGGTCCCGATTGTGAGGAACTGGGGGCTGATCAATCATTTCGAAAGAATAAGCGGAATCATGAAGAGGATGGCATATTCCGTTACCTTGAAGGTTGGGGCAGGGATTCAGCGGGCGTTGATTTGAATCGTAATTTCGATATCAACTGGGCATTCGGTGACAGTCTCTATGGAACTTATAATAGAACTGAGTATTACGATTATTATCGAGGCGCTTATCCTTTCAGTGAGTCGGAAACACAGGCATTGCGTGACTTCTGTTATGAAGTCCGTCCAATGTTCAGCCTCACTTTTCATGACTCCAGGACCGGCAATTTCAGCCAAAAAGTGATGTATCCCTGGGCTTGGGACATAAATAATCCTCGCGAAAGCCCGGACTTTGATGTGATAGAAGACATCGGCCTTCGATTTGCCCGAACTTTTGTTGGTTGGGAAGGAGGATTTGAGCCAGGCGGTTCCGGTGGGAAAAACGGTAAGATGCATGACTGGATGTATGCTGCCGGTGGCTGGATTAACATGCAGACGGAATTACATGAAAATCAACCGAACGAACGTAATCTTGGACTATTGATCGATGATACTCTACCAAGCATAGAATACCTGATGAATAGAGCCCGCGCCGATCAATCAAATATTACAGGTCCGCGCGGACATTTAAAAGTCACTGTAAGAGATGCATCCAATAATCCTCTCGTTGCGGAAGTACTTATCCCGGAAAGACATGACGGTAACCTCCACCCTCGAATGACCGATCCGGTCTGGGGTGTTCACAGGCGACCTCTTTTACCCGGTCAATATAACGTCGTAACGCGCGCTTTCGGCTATGAAGCAGATACCAGCAGTATTGTTATGGGTGAAACAACTATTACTCCTCATTACGTTACTTTGCAACCGATGGAGAGTTATACGGCGAATATCAGCATTCGTAATGAACTCAATGAAGTCATTCCCGGAATGCTTACAATTGACTGGGGATGGTACAAGGACACAATCGAAACTGAAGACGGCTGGTACATGGAATCCGTGCCTGTTGGGGATTATACCGTTGAAGCCTGGGCTGAGGGATATATTCCCTATCGTTGGAGCTGGAATCATACTGAAACGGTCATTTTCAATCCTAAACTGGTTGAGATTGATGAATCATCAACTCAATGGCTGGACGATTTTGAGTCTGATACTCCTGATCGATGGAGTTCCGCTGCTGATACTATCTGGGGACGTAGTGGATCGGCCAATTCGTTTTATCGCGGTTTCGCGGCATTTGAAACCGTACCTGGAGGTTTCTACAGAAATAATGAAACATACGTCTTGACGCTCGATATCGACTTGACCGAAATTCCTGAGAACAGTGAAACAGTAACGCTTATGGGCTGGCGACAATATGAGATCGAACCTAATGGACTGGAAGGTTTGGTCGGTGACTCCTGCATCATTGAAAAAAGTATCGATGGCGGAGACTGGATTCAATTGGAAATAATCAGT
>Ga0075120_10002282_pt1 | contig 14065 bp, 9 predicted proteins | sample AntAceMetag02UKL_FD_69792 | JGI IMG/M metagenome (GOLD analysis project Ga0075120, IMG submission 69792) | Saline lake microbial communities from Ace Lake, Antarctica - Antarctic Ace Lake Metagenome 02UKL | ecosystem: Environmental > Aquatic > Non-marine Saline and Alkaline > Saline | place... | reverse complement strand
TTCAACTGATATTGATTATAAACCTGTAACTGTTTCATTAGAAAAAGCTATTGATAATGGTTTATCTCAGCGACTTGAATTAAGTCAAAGGCAAATTGAACTTAAAACTGCAAAATTCAATCTGATAGAAACCTCAGCAACCAATGAATTCAGAGGCGATGTTGAGCTTTCACTTGGAATTATGGGTAATAACGAAAAGTTTGGAAATATTTATGAAAAACCAACAAAAAGTCCACAGGTTGGTATAACATTTTCAATTCCTATTTTCGATTGGGGCGAAAGAAAAGCAAGAATCCGGGCAGCCGAAGTTGATGTGGAATCAAAAGAAATTGATATTCAAAACCAAAAAAACGATATTATTATTAATATCAGACAAATATACAGAAATCTGAATAACTTAATTTTACAAATTGAAATTGCAGAACAAAACGAAAAAAACGCTCAACTGACTTATGAAATAAATCTGGAGCGTTACAGAAATGGTGATCTGACAAGTATGGACCTCGAGCTTTTTCAAAACCAACTTTCAGAAAAGAAAATGAACCTTGCTAATGCATTAATAAATTATAAAATTGAATTAATAAATATGAAAATTCAGTCGCTTTGGGACTTTGAAAATAATACTTCGTTTGTACCTAAAGAACTGCAAAATAATATAAGAGAGAAGTAATATGAAAAATTGAAATTGGAAATTAGAAATTCGGAAGAAAACCAAATTTCCTCCCGAGTACTCAGGACTAATTTCTATATCTTTAGTTTTAAAAAATGCAAATAACTGAAAATATATTAACTACAAAAACATAAACACATGAAAAAGATCATAATGCTTATAATAATTGCAAGTGTTTTAGTGGCTTGCAACGAAAATGCTCCTGATTTGAATAAGGATATTTCCGTACCAGTATCGGTTATGGAAATTAAATTCAAACCCATTGAAAAATACTTCAGTACAACCGGAACGGTAACTCCTGTGATGGAGGTGAGTTTGAAGTCAGAAATTTCCGGTAAATACAAACTGCAAACAAATCCATCAACCGGTAAATCTTATTCTCTGGGTGATTATGTTAAAAAAGGTGATGAGATAATTTTTCTTGAAGATGAAGAATATGAAAATAATATTAAGATTTCATCTTTGGAATTACATCTCGAAATAACAAAGCAAGTTTTCGATAAACAAAAGTCGTTGTACGAAAAAGGAGGTGTAACACTTAGCGAATTGAAGAATGCTGAAATCGAGTATATTAATTCAAAATATTCTTACGAAGATGCATTAATTAGATTGAAAAAAATGAAAATCATAGCATCAATATCCGGTGCAATTGTTGAGCTTCCATATTTTACACCTGGAACAAAAGTAGAGGTAAATGAGTTATTAGTAAAACTAATGGATTATAGCAAACTTTTTATGGAGCTTAATCTTGCTGAGAAAAATATAAATGTTGTCAAAGTTGGACAAAATATTAGAATAATGAATTACACTATTCCGGATGATACATTGTCTGGTAAAATTACGCAATTATCACCTGCTATCGATCCTGAAACCCGTTCATTCAAAGCCATGGTAAATATAAATAATTCTGAACTTTTATTACGTCCCGGAATGTTTGCTAAAGGTGAAATAATAGTTGCTTCCCTTGATAGTGCGATCGTTATTCCAAAAGCTATTATTTTGTCAAAACAAAGAGGAAACACGGTTTTTGTTATTAATAAAGGTTTAGCAGAGGAGAGAATTATCAATTTCGGTTTGGAGAATCCTGATGAAGTTCAGGTAATTTCCGGCCTCAAAAAAAACGACAGACTGGTAATAAAAGGATTTGAAACACTTAGAAACCGTTCTAAAGTGAAAGTAGTTAAGTGATTTGATTTATGAATTTTGATTTGAGATTTTAGATTGAACCGAATATTAAATTTTTAACCTTGATTATAGTTTTAAAAAAAAAATATTTAAAATGATTGAAATAAAATGAAAAAAATAACACAGTTTTCGGTTAATTATCCGGTAACGGTTACAATGATAGCACTTGCAATAATATTATTGGGGTGGATTTCATTAAGGAAATTAGGTGTCGATTTATTACCGGAAATGAATGCTCCGCGAATTTTCATTGAAATAAAAGCAGGCGAACGACCCCCTGAAGAAATTGAAAAACAATTTATCGAAAATATTGAATCAATGTCCATCCGTCAAAAAGGAGTTACTCAGGTTTCTTCAATATGCATGGTAGGTTCAGCAAGAGTTACGGTAGAATATGCCTGGGGGCGAGATATGGACGAAGCTTTTCTGGATTTGCAAAAAGCTCTCACAACTTTTGGTCAAAATTCTGATATTGATGAATTTACTATCACTCAACACAATCCCAACGCCACAGCTGTAATGATTATCGGGATGATGCATCCCGAGATTTCCGACATGGATGAACTTAGAAAAGTTGGCGAAAATTATATACGCAACGAATTGATTCGCCTCGAAGGTATTGCTGATGTTAGTCTGACAGGTGCCGAAGAAAAAGAAGTTCTGATAGAAACCGATCAATATAAATTGGATGCTTTTGGATTAACTGCCGGACAAATTGTTCAACAGGTTCAAAATATGAATAGAAACGTTTCGGGTGGATCAGTTGTTGAAATGGGTAAAAAATATATTATCAAGGGAGCCAGTCTTCTGGAAAATATTCGTGATTTGGAAAACCTGGTTGTCAGTTACAAACAAATCAATCCGGAACAAAGTGCTCAAACTGTTAATGCTATCAGTAATAAAGTGCCAATCTTCCTAAAGGATGTTGCAAAAGTTAGCTTTGTTAATAAAGATCCACAAAACATTGTCAGGATTAATGGGATACGCTGTGTCGGACTCTCAATTTTCAAGGAGACAGGATTCAATACCGTAAAAGCTGTAAATGACCTGAATGAAACGATGGAATCAATTAAAAAAGCTTTACCGGGATATGAATTCATTATAGTTCAAAATCAGGGAAAATTCATTCAGGAATCTATTGATGAAGTTGAGCAAACCGCACTGATTGGTGCTTTAATGGCTGTTTTTGTACTGTTTATATTTTTAAGAAGAATAAAAGTAACAGCAATTATAAGTTTTGCAATTCCAATTTCAGTTATTGCTACATTTAACTTGATGTATTTTAACGGACTGAGTTTAAATATTATGACTCTTGGCGGGCTTGCACTCGGTGCAGGAATGCTTGTTGATAATGCTATTGTTGTTGTGGAAAATATTTTTCGGAATTTAGAATCGGGTTTATCTGTTAAAGAGGCTGCTGTTAAAGGTACAGCAGAAGTCGGTGGAGCAATAGTAGCTTCCACACTTACTACAATTGTGGTTTTCCTTCCGATAGTTTATTTACATGGTGCTTCGGGAGCTCTATTTAAAGATCAGGCATGGACAGTAGCTTTTTCGTTATTGGCTTCCTTATTTGTTGCTATTTTAATGATTCCAATGTTATTTAATTTCGCTTATGGAAAAAAATCAAAGCAGAAAAATATCAAATCGGTTCGTATTCGCTGGTATGGTGGTTTTTTATCTAAAATCCTAAATTTTAGATATTTGGTAATTGTTTTTGCAATATTAATTTTAGTACTTACCGTTTATATTTTTCCTTATGTAGGGAATGAATATCTTCCAAAAAGCGGTACAAATGAATTTAGTATCGAGATACAGTTAAAAGAAGGAACCCAATTGAAACATACCTCCGAAACAGTTCGGGTTATTGAGTTAATTCTGAGTGAAGTTATTGGTGATAAAGTTGATGTTGTTTATAGTCAGATTGGTCCTGCAAGTGTTTCTGGTACTGAAAAAACAGTTTTCCAAAATGAAAATACAGCAAGTATTAAAGTTCATCTAAAAAAGGAAGTTATTGATCAGTCTGAAGAAATTATTTCTACAATAGGAGAAATCTTGGATCAAATTCCCGATGCAGAAATTTCAATCATTCGTGATCAAACAGCTCTGCAATCAATAATGGGAACAGAAGATGCACCATTGGTTGTTGAAGTTAAAGGGGATGACATACAAGTGCTTGACGAAGTTACTGCTAAAATAAAAAACAAAATGCAGCAAATGCCTTACTTGTTGAATGTAAAAACCAGTATTGAAAAAGGTGCACCCGAAATTGATGTTGTTATCGATCGCTACAAAGCCGGAATTTATGGTTTGACAGCTGAAAGTATAACTTCCCAACTGAAAGATCTGCTGATGGGAAAAGATGCCGGCAAGTATGAAAAAGATGGCGAGATGAGTGATATCACAGTAAAGTTACCGGAAATCAGTTTATATGAATTTAACACTATTAAACTAAAAAGCGGTGACAAAGAAGTGCCTCTATATGAAGTGGCACGTATCGAAAATTCTGTTTCCCCAAAACAATTACATCGTAGGAATCAAAATCGAATTGGAAAAGTTAGTGCCGATATTCAGAGTTCGATGGCATTTGATAAAGTTATTAAAAATCTTCGTGAAACATTGGGACTGATAGATTACCCTCAAGGTTATCAGATTGACATAGTTGGCGAAGAACAAAAACGTCAGGATGCTATGTCGAACCTGAGTTTTGCTTTATTGCTTTCGATTATTTTAGTTTATATGGTTATGGCTTCACAATTCGAATCACTAATTCACCCTTTTACCATTTTGCTGACTATTCCGCTTGCCGGAGTTGGAGCGATATGGGCATTCTTTATTCTCGGAATACCGCTTAACATTATGGCTTATATCGGGATAATCATGTTAGCAGGGATTGCTGTTAACGATTCAATTATTCTTGTTGATGCTATCAATCAGTTTAGAGCAGCCGGAAAATCCTTACGTGAATCTATTATCAGTGCCGGAGAAAATCGTATCAGACCGATAATTATGACAAGTATCACAACAATTCTTGCTCTATTACCATTAACTATTGGTTTTGGAGAAAGTGCAGCTTTACGTTCACCAATGGCGATTGCAGTAATTGCTGGTTTGATAACATCAACATTATTAACACTGGTTGTGATCCCTTGTGTTTATTATGTTTTTGAAAGCATTAGCTGCAAGGTAAAGAAACAGACAAAGTATAAAAGAAATTTTGTTAGCAAATAGAGATTAATACAATGAAAAACAACCAACTTATAATTTATCAAACCAAAGACGGCAAAATTAAAATTGAAACACATTTTGAAAATGAGACTGTATGGTTAAATATTGACCAGATATCAGAACTCTTTCAAAAATCCCGCTCAACTATAAACGATCATATTCTTAATATATACAAGGAAAAAGAGCTTGAAAAAGAGATAACTATGAGAAAAATCGGAAATTCCGATTTTTCTACAAAACCAACTAACTATTACAATCTTGATGTTATTATTTCAGTAGGTTACAGAGTGAAATCTCATCGAGGCGTGCATTTTAGAAAATGGGCAACAGCACTTATCAAAGAGTATTTAATAAAAGGCTTTGCAATGAATGATGAACTGCTAAAAGAAGCAGGAGGCGGAAACTATTTTGATGAGCTTTTGTCTCGTATTCGTGATATTCGTTCATCTGAAAAAGTTTTTTGGCGAAAAGTTTTAGATGTTTATGCAACAAGCATAGACTATGATCCTAATACAGAACAATCCGTAATGGTATTTAAAACCATACAAAATAAAATGCACTGGGCTACTCATGGAGAAACAGCGGCAGAAACTGTTTATAAACGAGTAGATTCAGCAAAACAAAATATTGGACTGAAAAGTTTTAAAGGAGAAATTCCAACAAAAAAAGAGAGTGAAATTGCCAAAAATTATCTTTCAGAAGATGAACTAAATATTTTAAACAGAATGGTAACAGCATATCTCGAAATTGCAGAAATTCAAGCTTTAGACCGTACACCAATGTATATGGCAGATTGGATTAAACAGTTGGATATTTTTCTTAAAATGACAGGAAAAGAAATATTGCAACATTCGGGAAAAATCACTCATCTAAAAGCCATAGAAAAAGCACATACCGAATATGAAATATACAAAGAAAAAATAAAGAATAGAATTACGCAGGTTGAAAAAGATTTCATTAAGCAGATTGAGAACAAAATAAAAACCCTAAATCAAAAATCTAAAATGTAAATTCTAAAATCAAAAAATGAATTTTTTAATAAAGCGAAAAATACTAATTGCCATGCTCTTTACGGGGCTGACTATGCTTGGCTATTTTTCCTATAAGCAACTTCCTGTTGAGCTTTATCCAAATGCTCAAATACCATTTTTATTTGTTCAGGTTGGAAGTATACTTGAAGTTGATCCTGAATATATGGAAAACCAGGTAATAATACCTCTCGAAGGAGCCATCGGAACGCTAGAAGGTGTTGAGAAAATTGAGTCAACAGCAGGGCAGCAGCAGGGAAGTATTCGAATATCTTTTCAGCAATCTGTTAATATTAAATTTGCTTATCTCAAACTCGTTGAAAAAATTGATGAAGTAAAAAAGAATTTGCCTGAGGAATTCATGGTTCAGGTTTATAAATTTGATCTGGAGCAAATAAACAATATGTTTATGACAATTCAGGCAAGAGGAAGTGGTGGAGTAAACCGTGTACGACAGATAGTAGAACGGGAAATACTTAATAAAATTGAAAATATCGACGGCGTTTCAAATGCAGAAGTTTTCGGAGGAAGAGAAAAATCAATTGATATTATTCTCAACGAAGATGTTTGTAAAAGTTATGGAATTTCGCCTGCTGATGTTCGCTCAGCAATAAACCAAAACAGTAAGGCAAGGACTTTTGCAGGAAAAGTTTCAAAAAACAATCTGTTGTATTTTGTTAATGTGATTTCGGAATTTTCAAATATTAATGATATTTATGAAGTAGTTGTAAAAGAACAGGGCACAATAAAACTTAAAGATATTGCTACTGTTAATTTTGGTGTAAAAGAACAAAACTCATACAGTCGTGTAAACGGAAAAGAATCAGTAACCATCCAGGTTTCACGTGATTCACAGGCAAATATTATTGAACTGGCAAATGAAGTAAAAAAACAAATTGACATATTAAATATAGAGTTAGAACCCAAAGATGTCGAAATGGTTATTCAGTATAATTCTGCTGAAATCATGGAGAAAAACATTGATCTTATCATAAAGTTAGCGATAATAGGCGGAATATTGGCAATATTTGTACTTTGGATATTTCTAAAAAATTTCAGGTTGGTTATTGCCATTGCACTTGCTATCCCAATTTCTGTTTACACTGCTTTTAATTTCTTTTATGCTTATGGTGTAAGTATTAACAGCCTTACACTTTTGGGAATGGCTTTGGCAATCGGAATGCTTCTCGACAATAGTGTAGTTGTGCTGGAGAATATTTATCGCCTGGCCTCCAAAAAAATAAATCCTGACATTGCGGTAGTTCAGGGGACAAAAGAGGTATGGCGATCAATTTTTGCAGCCACTCTGACAACAATAACAGTATTTTTACCTTTTGTGTTTTCTACTAATTTCTTCATCGGTTTATTAGGAAAACATATAGGTGTATCAATTATTTCCACGCTTTTAGTATCACTTGCAGTAGCTTTATTATTGATTCCAATGATAACCCACACTTTCTTGAAATGGCGCGGGAAAGCATTACCTATACGATTCAAAAGTATTTCTTTTCACAATAGGCTCATCCAAATATATATGGTTTTACTGAAAACCTGTATGCGTAATCCCGGACGTACAATTCTCGGTGCATTAGGGGTATTCTTTATCAGCCTTTTGATCTGTCTTGCAATTAGTGTTTCTTCAAACGAAGAGCCTGAAATTAGAGATCTGACCTTATATGTTACAATGCCGGCAGGAACAACTTTAGAAAACACCGACCTGTTGATCATTGAAGCAGAAAAGAAGCTTGAGAATCTTGAAGAAAAGGAAGATTTAGTTAGTCAGATTTACGAGGAAGAAGCAATGCTTACGATTTCTTTATTGGAAGATTATAAAGATATCAGAAATATGTCTATTCCCGGAATTAAAAATGAAATACTCGAACGATTATCAGATTTAAAACAAGCAGAATTTAGCTGGGATCCGCCAGCTACAGGGCGTCGTTTTGGCAGCGGTGGTTTTGATGATGATAGTGATGATTTTGCAAGAATACTTGGGATTGGTACTCAGCGTGAAAAAGTTGTCATCAAGGGACAGAATTTTGATAAAATGCTAAACCTTGCCAATGATGTAAAATATTATCTCGAACAATTATCATCTATTGAAAGAATAAATATCAGAATTCCGAATAAGCGTCCTGAGCTTTTATTAAATTTCGATAAGCAGTTGATGGGACTTTATGATATTCCTGTTTCTTCGGTGCTTTCCGAACTTAATTCGTTTCAACATGAATTTTCAAGCGGTGTTAAATTTAAACAGGGAACCGATGAATATGATATTCAAATTAAAACCATCATTACTGACGAACAAAAAGAAAGAAATGTAAGTGATTTGAAAACCCTTGCTGTCAGGGGCTCTCAAGGTTCTCAATTCGAATTGCAAAGTATAAGTAATTTTAATTTTACCGATGGTTTATCAACAATAAGAAGAACTAATCAGGAAAAACAACTTGAATTAATTTATGAATTTATTGATGAGGTAAATGACGAGAAAGACCTTCTTGAAGCTTCAAGGCTTGAAGTAGATGAAATAGTTGAAAATATAAACCTCAGCTCAGGAATGGTAATTGAAGTCATTCATGAAGAGGATGATCTTGGAGATTTTGCTTTTCTGTTTTTGATGGCTTTTCTGCTAATTTATATGATACTCGCTTCAGTTTTTGAATCTTTTACTGTTCCTGTTGTGATGATGTTTTCAATTCCTTTGGCAGCAGTAGGTTCTTTGGTTGCCCTAATCTTAACAGGAAACTCAATTATGAATGCCAATGTTTTTACAGGATTTCTCATTCTTTTGGGAATTGTAGTAAACAACGGAATCCTAATGATTGATTACTCAAGGGTCTTGCAAAAACGAGGATATAACGAATCAAGAGCATTAATAATGGCCGGATTGGCAAGAGTAAGGCCTATTTTGATCACAGCCATTACAACAATTATTGCTCTTATTCCTCTTGCAATGGGAAAAGCCGAATATGTTACACAAATTGGTGTGCCTTTTGCTGTTACGGTTATCGGTGGTTTAGCATTAAGCACAATGTTAACACTGGTTTTTATTCCAACATTACATTCAGGTTTGCAAACATCCATAAACTGGATGAAGCAGCAAAAAATCCATATAAAAATAATTCAAATAGTGCTTTGGGTTGCAGGAACCTATTATATTTATACGGAAGTGGATAGTAGGATATGGCAAATAATCGACTTTATTGTTCTGATAATTTCGGTTCCGGCTACTATTTATTTTATCCAAAACAGTATGCGTAAAGCAACTGAAAAACTGATTGATGAAGATGAACCATTACATATTGAAATCAGGAATCTTGTTAAGATCTATGATTGGGACAGCAGATTCCGACGTGAATGGAAATCGGGGATAAATATCAGAAAACGCCTCGGAATTGAACATAAATTTACTTCTATCAAAGATTTTGATTGTCTCTTATGGCAATTGCCACTGGTGGGATTTATTATTTATTTCATTTATTTCCATTTAGAAAGCGGGTTTTGGTATTTTATTCTTCCAATACTTTTATATATAATTGTATTGGATATTCTGACTCCTTTTAAAAAGTATGTCGGAAATTTGAAAACGCAAAACAAATTAAAATGGGTCAGGCGTTTTATTATGTTGATTTGTAAATTATTTTTCTGGTCTTTTCCTGCTATTGCATTATACATTTTTAATAAGAAGTTCTCTTTGATTGGTTTAGTTATCCCAATGGGATTTTTATGGTATCTTGCTATATTTATTAAAGTTACTTCAAATAATCTTTACAAAAACAAGGTTAACATAAATAGAATAAAAGGTAAGTTTAAAGGAATTAGAAAAGCCTTTTGTCGTTTTGTTTTGATCATTCCCCTTATCGGGAAAAAGAAAACTCCTTTTAAAGCAGTAAAAAGTGTTTCTCTGAAAATTGAAAATGGAATGTTTGGATTGCTTGGTCCAAACGGTGCGGGAAAATCAACTCTGATGCGGATTATTTGTGGAATTCTGGAACAAAGCTATGGCAAGATTACAATAAACGGTATCGATGCACGTGAGAAACGCGAAGAATTACAGGGTTTGATTGGTTATCTTCCGCAGGAATTTGGAATGTATGAAAATATGACTGCATGGGATTTTCTGCATTATATGGGAATTCTAAAAAAACTTTATAACAAAAAAGAACGAACCAAGAGAGTCGAATATGTGCTTAAGGCTGTTCATATATTTGAAAATAAAAATGAAAAGATAGGTTCATTTTCCGGCGGGATGAAGCAGCGTATTGGTATTGCACAAATATTATTGCATTTACCACGCATTTTGGTAGTTGATGAACCAACAGCCGGTCTTGATCCGAGAGAACGTATACGTTTTAGAAATTTATTGGTTGAACTTAGCCGTGAGCGTATTGTGATTTTCTCAACTCATATTATTGAAGATGTAGCAAGTTCATGCAACAGAGTTGCCGTAATGAAAACCGGTGAAGTAAAATACCTTGGTGCACCTATTGAAATGGCTAAAAAAGCAGAAGGAAAAGTTTGGACATTAAACATTCCGGCAGCAAAATTCGACGAGATAAAAGATGATTACGTAATTATTCATCACCTACGTGATGGAGAAAATATAAGAATACGTTGCCTTTCTGATGAATCACCTTCGGCTGAAGCCAGACAGGTAAAAGCCAATCTGGAAGATGCTTATCTGTATTTACTAACTGAAAAAAAAGAATGAAATTTTAAATAAACAATGAAATAATCAATCTGAATCAATGAAACAAAAAGACAGAATTCAACTAATATATAACAGCATAGTCTATAACCTTAAAATAGTATTTGCCAATAAATTCATATACTTTTTTATAGCTGCATTTGCTTTTTTTCTAATGATAATAGGAATTATGTTATTCTCAGATTCAAACCCGGGTGACGAAGATATTTTCAATACTCTGATTTTTCCTGGCATACTTATTTTATTTTATCCTGTTATTTTTAATATTCAAAATGATAAAGATTCACGTATGCTTGAGATTGTTTTCGGAATACCAAATTACCGTTTTAGGGTTTACCTTGTGCGTTTTGTAATTAGCATGATGTTACTTTTTATAATTCTTGTATTTATGGCTTGGTTCTCAGTATTTGCAGTTGCTCGCATTCCTGTTTTTTATATGGTTTATAATCTTATGTATCCATTGCTATTTTTGGCAAGCCTGTCATTTTTGCTTTCAACGATTATAAAAAACGCAAGCGGAACAGCCGTGATTATGGTTATTATCGGATTATTCTTTTTTATTATGGATGAACCTTTAGAGTACAGCAAATGGAATATTTTTCTGAATCCGTTTAATATCCCAACGGATATAAGTCATACTGTTTGGAAAAACGTCCTTTATCAAAATCGCCTTATGCTAATAATAGGATCGGTAATTGCAATTTTATGGGCGATGATCAATCTGCAGAAACGTGAGAAGTTTGTATAGGATGAAGTTTGGGCGAAGACACTGCTTCGGTCATTATTTCTTTTTCCGTCTCGCATTACTATTTCATTCAGGTTAAAATCTACAATAAAAGTATTACGGATTACGTTTTTTCTTGCATATTAGGTTTATTATGCGGATATTTGCTGCTTAATAATTTTTTACAAAAGGAGATTAGAATGAATATCTATTTAGGAAATTTGTCGTACGAGGTCACCGAAGATGACGTACGGCTGGCTTTTGAGCCATTCGGGAAGGTTGAGTCTGCTACTATTATAAAAGACAAGTATAGTGGTAGATCAAAAGGTTTTGGATTCGTGGAGATGCCCACTAAAGCTGAAGCACAGTCTGCAATTGATGGTCTCAATGGCACAGAATTAAAAGGAAAAACTCTTAACGTGAATGAGGCTCGTCCTCGCACCGAAAATCGCCGTGATGGAGGAGGACGAGGTGGTGGCCGTCGCTTCTAGTCATTGGGATACAACAGATAGAATACAATCATATAACATTTCGCCTAACAAACCGCTCAAGACCGACCTGAAAAAGCTCACCGCTTTTTCAGGTGGCTTTGCTTTTCGTTCGGCATCTTAATTTGGATCTTAAATGGAATGGCAAATATGAACAGCAAAGACATACTGGGTACGATTAAAGCTTATTTCGAATCCACCTATTACTGTCCCGAGGTTCAGTGTTATCTATCTAACGGTTATCCCTGTGGTCCAGAACGGAAAACAATCCGAGGATCATCTGAAAGTTCCGAAGTTTTTTGTCCGCCTTCTTTGCCAGCGATTGGACCCAGTTACGGAGAAAAACGTCGTGTTGTATTCGTTGGTCTGAATCCAAACCTCGGCTGGATGAATGCTGAAGAATACACTGATGTCAAGGCGAGGGAACTCTTTGTCAAATGGGCAGATAAGGATAATCCTGGAAACTGGGAAGCTAGTGGTTTTCGCAAGAGGGTTACACGAATGGCAAAAGCTGCTCTTGGTGTTCAGTCCGATGCGGATAATGACATTCTTCCATTCATTGCATACACAAATCTCATTAAATGCTCATCCTCAAGTAAACGTTGCAGACCTTCTTACCGAATGCGAGTTAACTGCCCAGCGAAAATTTGGGGCGAACTTGATTTGCTAAAGCCGGAGCTCGTTATTGCATTAGGTTCATATGTGCATGAGACATTAACTACATCAGCCGCACATCAGAAAAGACGAGTCTTTGTTCCCGAATACCCTTGGTGCGAGTTCGTGTCGGAACTGGAATTGGACGGGTGCGATACTCCGCTTGTGTGTATGTATCACCCCTCCGATACAAGGTCAATCAATAAGTCTTGGGCAAATATGCGGGATAAAGGGAAGCCCGCAGAAAGACTCTACGACTTACTGAAGGTAGTGTTTGACGATGAGGAATACCCCTCTTGGTCAACAAAGATTGCGGAAATGACTAGCATTTCAATTGAATCAAGCGGTGAGAACATTCTTTTGAAATTTCTTGAAGACCAGCTATTATCTCCAGATCAACACCTTTCTGAATCTGCTTGGAAAGGTTGGCGGGATGATCAGACGTGATAACGATTTCATCGAATTGCTTTTGCGGTTTAAATGTGATGGAGACGATGCCGAACAATGGCATTAACCAAACACCGATCAGCTGTCATGCCAGTTGCGTCCGGAGTTCAGATAGATTTAGGAAGTGAAAGACAGGCAACTACCGCTCCAGCTGGTGCCGGTTATGCCAGCCGTTAAACATTTAAAAAAAAACCTTACTATTCCCCCTCAATAAAAAACCTCCACGCACAATACTATTCACTTGAAAAACAAAACTATTTGAAGTTTATTTTTCGTATAATTTGTTAAACTCACTTCATAAATTTTATTTGAGAAATGGAAATCGTTCGTACTATTCAACAAAAAATAGAGGATAATTTATTTAAAGGTAAAGTCATTATTATCTATGGTGCTCGCCGTGTGGGGAAAACCACATTATCAAAACAAATTATCAAAAATTATCAAAAATCCAAATACATTAATTGCGAATTACTGCAAAATAAAATTGCCTTGGAAACGACTAACAGCGAATTGTTACTGAATTTTATTTGAACTGAGTAATGAAATTTCAGAAGCATTGACAGGAAGATCAAGGAAATATATCCTGTTTCCGTTTTCAATGGAAGAAATCAAACAAAAAGATGATTTGATTACAGCACATGCTAAATTGAATAATATTCTTCGTTTTGGTTTATATCCCGAAGTTTTTGATAAAAATGAATCTTTTGCAATTGAAGAAGAAGGTGGAAAACTAAAAGCTTTTGAATTTAAGTTCAATCCAAAAGCTAAAATAAAAGTTCCAAAAGAATTTTTAATAACATATCCCGAAAGTTAAATCAGGACAATAAATAATAACAATTATTGGGATTTTGTAATGTAAAAAATTGATGTAATTCTTTATAGATTGGCAAGCCTTTTATTTATAAAATAGAACATTAATTTGGTTGCGTTTTT
>Ga0075120_10002278_pt1 | contig 14092 bp, 9 predicted proteins | sample AntAceMetag02UKL_FD_69792 | JGI IMG/M metagenome (GOLD analysis project Ga0075120, IMG submission 69792) | Saline lake microbial communities from Ace Lake, Antarctica - Antarctic Ace Lake Metagenome 02UKL | ecosystem: Environmental > Aquatic > Non-marine Saline and Alkaline > Saline | place... | reverse complement strand
TTTCTTCTTTCATTGTAATAAAATCTGAATCTGAGGTTACAATAATGGTAGGCTCTATAAAATATCCTTTTGAATTTTCTCCATTTCCGCCTGCTATTATTTCACAATCATTAGAATTTTTAGCATTGTTTATGAAACCCAGGATGTTTTTATATGCGGATTCATCAATTACTGCATTGAAGAATGTTTCAAAGTTTGCTGGATCTCCTGTTTTGATCTCATTATGCATTTCAAGTAATTCCGATTTAATATCTGGCCATAAAGAATTAGGAATATAGGCTCTGGATGCGGCAGAACATTTTTGCCCTTGATATTCGAAAGCCCCGGCAATAATTGCTGTGGCGACTTCCCTGACTTGAGCAGATTTGTGAACGAAAATAAAATCTTTACCTCCGGTTTCACCAATAAGTTTTGGGTAAGATTTATAGACTTCAAGATTGTTTGCTACATCTTTCCAAAGTGTGTTAAAAGTCTTATTTGAACCTGTGAAATGTATTCCTGCTAAATCTTTGTGTGATACAACAGAGTTTCCTATTAGACTGCCAGGTCCAGGTAAAAAGTTAATAACACCATTTGGAATGCCAGCTTCCATGAAGATTTTCATAAGAAAATAATTTGACAATAAGGAGGTTGTTGCAGGTTTCCAAACAGTTGTGTTACCCATCATTGCAGGAGCCATGTTTAAGTTTGATGCAATTGAGGTGAAATTAAAAGGAGAAACTGCAAAAACAAATCCTTCAAGAGCCCTGTATTCTAATCTGTTGAATTGATTATTGTCTGAACTCGGTTGATGTTGATAAATTTGAGATGCAAAAAACACATTAAATCTAAGGAAATCGATAGTTTCACATGCTGCATCTATCTCTGCTTGGTAAATTGTTTTGCTTTGTCCAAGCATAGTGGCAGCGTTAATAGTAGCTCGATACTTTTCTGAAAGTAATTTTGCAGCTTTCATCATAATTGACGAGCGTTCTAACCATGATACATTCTCCCACATTGGTTTTGAATTCATGGCAGCATCAATAGCCATTTGTACTTCTTTTTTTCCAGCCATGTGGTACGTTGCAAGTACATGCTTGTGATTGTGTGGCATAACAATTCTGCCGGTTTTCCCGGTGTACACTTCTTTACCATTAATAATTAGTGGTATTTCAATCTGAGTATTGCTAAGTCTATTTAGTTCAGATTCTAGGTCTAATCGTTCTTGACTGCCTTCTAAATATTTGAGAACAGGTTCGTTTTTTGGTTTGTCAAAGCTAAATACTGCGTTATTCATATTAATTATTCATTAAAAAAGTTAAACATAAGCGAGTTTCAAAAAGGCAAGACAATCTATTATTTTATCTAAAATATTATAATTTATAATAAAGACATTTCTTTTATAAAGAACAAATATTGCTGGGGTTTGTTCTGTGGAGATTTAGTGCACAAGCGGCGTTCTCTTTTATTAGCTACGAACGGCTTTAGCCCTTAGCGTAGCTAATGCACGAATACAACAAATACACAAAAGGCCGTCTATAGATTAGTCTTCTTTAACGAATTGAATACTAATATCAGAATTACGTAATTTTAAGAAATACAAACCTGATTTTACATCAGTTAAGTCAATATTTAAACTATTACCGTGTAGTTTACTCTCATATATTAGTTTTCCAATTGCATCATAGACTTCCACAATATCTTCAGTTTGTTTAGAAAGAATTAGCTTAAACTGTCCATTATTTGGATTTGGTGAAAGAGTAATCAAATCTGTAAAATTTGATTGAATACTACTATAGAAGGATATGATGATGTCTTGTTCATCAATATCTTCAGGACAGTTTTCGTTGTATGCTGTGAGTATAATATGATATGTTCCTTCAAGTGAATAAATATGCCATGGGTTTACTTCTTCACTTAATGACTCGTCGCCGAAATCCCAAGAAAATGAGTTTGCATTTATAGAGGTATTTGTGAAGTTTGTTGGAAGCGTCGAAACTACACCACTATAGGTGAACGATGCTACGGGATGAGCCTCCACATGTATAAGTTCTTCCAGAATTAAACTGTCGTTACCTGTTACTCCGTAGGTAACAAGTTTTACATCAAAATCACCTGCAGTAGGAAATGTTACTGTTGGCTCAAAATCGGTAGATGTAGCTGGGGTTCCTCCTTCAAACTCCCAGAAGTAGGATGTGCCATTGACAGAATTATTTGTAAAATACACTTGTTCATTTTGGCAAATTTGTGTTTCATCTGGATTATAACCTGCTACCGCTGGTGCGACATAAGTCTGACCATCTGTATAAATAGCGTTTCCGACTAACCCGGCATAATTTACAGCTCTTACGCCAACATAATAGGTTACACCATCAGAAAATAAAGTAATGTCTGAAATTGTGTAATTATCATCATAAGGAATATCAGACCACTCATAAATATTATAAGTATCAACTGCGGTTCCAACTGCTATTTGATAATGCGAAACATCAGAATTTGGATCCGTCGCATGCTGCCAATTTGCACTGATAAGCTCTTCTGTAAAAATACTCACATCAGTAGATAAGCCATCATTAACGCTACTCACATCAGAAGGTATAGTAATATCTACATCAACTTCGCTACCTTCGAGTAAACTAAAATGACTTAATCCATCCATTACTATGCTTTTGATTTTACATGCAGGAGTTAGAGGGTCGGGGTTCTGTGTGTTCATAAGATTCAAAGAAACTGAGACCGTTTCGTTTTCAGTTCTAGCTGTGAATACTTTTATATCATCATATTGAGCTTGGCAATTACCTGTACGTAAAGACAAACTATTGCCAGTTAATATTGGAGTATCATCAATCCATGAAGACACAAGTTCTCCATTTAAGAAAGCCTGAATTAAACCGGAAGTAGGATTGTAATACACAGCACAATTATACCAAGTTGCAACATCAATGTTAACTATATCATATGTTTTCAAGTACATCACATTGTTTTCGTACTTATAAAGTTGAACTGCATTTTGATCAGGACGATAATAAACCATGTACGAGTTGTTTCGGTTTGATAATGTTGCATCGTCGCACATAAAATGTAATCCGGCTCTTCGATTTGTACCAGTGCCGTCAATATTCATCTGCCAATTTATTAAAATGGTCTGATTATCATTATTTATCGGAATGTATAAATTTGTATTATCATTTGCCTCATCAGTTTGAGTAAGATGTTCACTTACTACATTCCATGTACTAGCAATGTTTGTCCAATTTGTAGCATTAGTATTAAAATTATCATTGAGCATACCTAAATCCGTTGGTGCAATCCAATCGTTTTCATTCAAATATAAGGTCTGCCAAAATTTATCAGTAAATCCATAACCTGAATAATCATCATCAATAAATTCGGCATCAAAATCTTCGATTCCCCATCCATTATCAAGAATTGCATTTACTTCAGTTTCAGGTTCAATCCCACAAGAAGAACCATAGCTTGTCCATTCTGCATACCAACCTGTATTTGTGGTTAAATAATCAGATTTAAAATAGAATGTAAGTGCATCACCTGTACTATGGATACATAATCCTTTTGTACTAACACTTGTTCCAACTATAGTGTCCTGATAGGATACTAATAATGGTGAAGAAGTATTTATCCCATCATAAACAAACAGTGTGTCGTAATCTGCTTCTAAATCTAAATTATAAAAACAAACTGTAATTTTATCAGCTCCAACTGGATTGATTGTGAAAGTATAATCTTCATCATTTCCGTATATGTCATCAACACCCCCGGTATCGGTGAATATGCCTTTACATGCATTAACTGTAACATTTCCTAATACTCCTGTTGTAAAGCTACTTCCTACATAAGCAGATTCTGCTTGATTGCAAATTGTTGCAACCTCCCATTCATAGTCGGTTTCTGGCAAAAGACCTGTAAGATAATATTCTGAATCTACAGTTGTTATTTCAATCCATTCTGGTTCTCCAACTTCACGATATCTAAGATAATAACCTAGTCCGTCAGAAACATCTGCCCATGTTAAAAATGTTGAACAGTGAGTAATACTATTTTCGTTCAAATTGTACGAAGCATTACATTCAGGGTCATTAAGTTCAAAATTCAAACTTACAGAACAAAGGTTTACATCAGAAACTGTAACAAGATATGTCCCATCATCAAGACCAGTGGCATCTGCATTATTAGAAACCGTCGGATTCCAAACATAGGAATAAGGGCTTACTCCACCATTAACACTAAGATGAATTTCACCTGTGCTAAAGCCTGCAATTGCAGGATCAATAGCTGTTGAATTTACCTGTAATTCTTCAGGCTCGAAAATGGTACATGAAGCTGTCATGATTTCGGAAAGACCATTTGTAACAGTTACAGAATATGTCCCACCAGATAGGCCTGTTGCAGTAGCATCTGTTTGTGCTGGGCTTGTACTCCAAAGATATTCATAAGGAGGATTATCGTCAGTTGGTGTAACTGTTGCGGTTGCATTTGCCATATCGTTACATGTAACTGAAGTTGTTGTTATTGCAAGTTCAACAGGAATCTTTGACCATTTCATAGCATCAAATGCAATATATTCATCAGCAATGCCAGTATTATCACCAACATAAATATTGCCATTATTGCCGGGGGAAAAAGCAAATATTCCAAGTGAAGCCCATTGTCCACTAAATGCTGATTGGTCGATCAAAACTTCGTCAACACCATCGTCGTGAGTTACAATATATTTTGTGTCCTGAGAGTCTGCATTTACCTCAGGGATATAGGCAAAAACTTCATAGTCACCAGATTCTGAAAGTGTTGGTGTCCAAGTAACCCAACACCAGTCGTTTGTATCGTCCATAGTCATTGTCCACCAAAAGTGATTGTTGTAACCAGCATTTGTATCATGGAAATACCTTTGATGTGAACCTTCTTGGCTATTATTTACATAAAACCCATGATTATAATATGTATTATCAATAATTGTATCATTGTATTCAATTTCCTGCCCTCTTGCCCAAGTAGTCCAAGCAACACCACCATGAGAATCATCACCATCCAGATTTTGATAACCATTATTGTATCCGGGCCAATCATAATATGAATCGGCACCATCATAACTTGGCCAACTTGGTGTATTTTTATTTCCATAAGGGTCGTTAAAGATCAGAGTATGCTGAGCTTCTACATAACCAATTGCTAAAGTTAGATGACCAGCACTTGAAATCCAACTACAAATTGGATGAACATAATTTAAATCTATTTCAGCAACAGTATTATTAAAAGTACAGGAACTTAACCAAAGTTGGTTACTGGTCAGGAAATGTTTTTCGAGATATGATCTCTGTCGTGAACCTGGACCATAATCTCCGTCCCACATATATCCATATCCACCCCAGGCATCTGTTCCGTATGCTGCTTCATAGATTTCATAATAAAATTCATTATATCTGTATCTATCAGCAACGTAAGAGCCGTATTCATTTGTATGTGGATCGAAAGAGTATCCATGATCTACACTAACTTCCCAAGGTGGTAAAATATTATAATGAGCTAAAGCCATTACACAGGTTGTTGGAGCACACGAGCCACCACCATTATGCCAACTTGGAGTATCATATTTTTGATGAACATAAGGGGTCGGGCCTATATAAACTATACTGCGATCTTTTTCAGTATCGACACTATAAAATGTTACTGGTAGTTGTCCAGATTGTGTGAAAATCACAGATTCGTTTGAAATTCCACTTGTTAAATTAAAACTTGCACGAATAATCTGCTTGTCGGTATAAGTGTGAAAATATATGTATTCTCCATCGCTGATTGGATTCATTTCACAACGATTTGGAGTGTTTGTTAATATATGAATATTTGAACCGGTATAATCAGAATATAAAATCTCTGAACCATAAAACACAAGTTTTTCTAAATCTGCTGAGTTTCTTTGAAATAATATATTTTCATTATCAAACCATGATGCTGAAATTGCATTTTGAATTGTATAAGTTGTGCTAGAGTTGATTTCATAAACTATTATGTCTTGCCCCAAGCTGTATAAAAGTTTATCATTTTGTGGCGACCATTTTGGGTAAAATGCGGCTTTTCCAATTTCACTTACAATCTGAATATCTTTTGTTTCTGTATTAAAAATATTGATGCTTTCATTTATATCTGAAAAAGCAATAAGCTTTCCATCTGGTGAAATGCTTAGATAATTCACATGAAAGCCTAAATAAAAGCTTAGGTTATCACCATAATATAGATAATCTTCGACAGTGTAAGCTAATGTTTCATTTTCGCTAAATGTTGGTGTGCCACATAGTTTTGCGGGCTTATTCAAAGCTTTCGACTGTCCGTTTTGTATGTTTTTTATAACTGCTTGCTGGGAATTTGACAGTTCAATGTTCTTATATCCAATCCAGTTCCCGTCTGGAGAAACACGAAAATATCTACCAGTACCTGGGCCACTTACAATTTTATCGGCAACGCTGTTTTTAATTGCATAAATAGCTGATCCATAATTGTCGCTAAATAAAATTCCTTTTTGGGATATATTTAGGTTTGTAATGTAAGTAGCTTCTTCAGCAGAATATTCATCTATTTGTGTAAATGACGAAGCGGCAAAAATTGAACAGAATAAAACTGTCAGAATAATTGATTTGATTTTCATATCGATAATATATAATTCACGTAAGGGAGCTCTCTCTTAATAAGGACAAAGTTAAATATTTTCTTTTAATAGAATGAAGGGGAGGGTGAAAAAATGTTGTTTGCAGTTGGCTAATGGCTTGCCATAACAATTCCCATTTGAGAAGTTTCTATCACTCGATTATAAGTTTTTTTATATGCACTTGATTATTGGTAATGACTTTTACAAAATAACGGCCTGGGTTTAACTGTTCTGTGTTGATTTTTTTCTGAGTAGATATTTTGTCAATCAGAATTACTTTCCCATTCAAATCAATTATTTCAAGAACAGAATTATAATCACTATTAATATATATGTTGATGAAGCTTTCTGCTGGATTAGGAAAAACAACAACTTGGTTTTCAATTGCAACATCCTCAATATAAGCTGGACAAGGTTTATTCATTGACTTAAAAACATAATATGCTGGTTTTTCAAGTAATGTACTATTATCAATCAGACCAGACTCTTGATGATATGTGGCAGCAGTGCCTCCATCTATCAGCTTGAAGAAATAAACTTCTGTTACTCCCAATGTATCTATGCAAGAAATATACTGATACAAACGCTCTGCTTGAAATTCATCCGAATACGGTAATTCATTTGCTAAATTTGGGCCTCCCATTTCACTAATTATAATTGGATATTCACCATTAATTATACTATCCATAATATGATAATACAAAGGCCATAACTCTACATCATCATATAGATGCATATCAATAATATCATAATTACAATATGCTAAAATCGAATCCTGTTTGTGTAAGATAGATATAGTTTCAGGGTCGTTACAAAAAGCTTGAATATCATCGTAATCGTAAACTTCATCTGATTCTGGCAAAACAGCAGTGTTAATATATCTGTCACAAGCAGCTAAACTTGTCATAGTGCCAGAAGCAAAACCTCCCAAAACAACCTCTATATGATCAGCATTTTCTTGCACACTTTCCCAAACGGTATTATTTGCTCTAATAAAATCTTTTGCACTACCAATATACCAATAGTCGGAATGCCATTCATTCCCAAACTGAATCTTATCAATTACATCGCCATGTCTTATTAAAAGATTATCTATGTATGTCCTAAATGCTACTGAATCAGAAAATGCACATGACAAATCGTTTTGTAAATCTGGATTACATGCCCAGTCTGGACCATTCGATTGTATTGTTAACATCCAAGAATAATCATTAGTCTCTACCCAATCTGCTCTTGCATCAATAGGACCCCAATTATATTCGCCCTGTGTGGCTTCTCTTAATGACCAATCTTCTGCAGAACGAATCATATCTACATTAAGAATGTTTAAATGAAGCTCGGAAAACTCCATATATTCAATTTGTGACATTGGAGGGAATGAAATTCCTAATCGAATATTGTTGATACACGAATCTGTTTGAGAAAATGATATCGAATAAATTAGAGATAATCCTGAAATCAGACAAACTCTAAACCAAAAATATAATTTATTATCAATCATTTTTTATTCTTTTATTTTTTCAAGAATTTCATCACGCATTTCCTGTAGACCAGTGGAAATAATATCATCATATTTTTCATGAAATTTGTCGAAAGCTCTTACGATTGCTTTACCTTCTTTCGTAAGTGTTGTTTGTCCACCAGAGGCGCCTCCTCTTTGCTTTTCAAGTAGTTTAAACCCAAGGGTCTCTTCAATTTTTACAAGATTATCCCATGTTTTTCTATAGGATAAGTCAAGTTTTTTCAGGGCATCGTTTAAACATCCAGTTTCGTTAATGGCTTTAAGTAAATACCATTTACCATCACCTAAAACTCCTTCTTTATCGTTAGTTTCGAGCCAAATTTTATACTTGAGTTTTATGTCCATTATAAACTACTTTTAGTATTTTTTAAGTGTAAAAGTATAAAAATATTTAATAAGTTATCAGATAATTGTGTTATGGATGTTCTGGCAAACCATGGTAAATCTGTTTGTTGTGCTATTCTTGGATTGCAAATTCTTGTGAGTATGAGTAATCAAAAAGAGCTGTGGCAAATGCCAAAAGTGGTGTTGAGTTCATTTGTAACTTTGGGTGAAATGAGCAAATGCGAATAAAACCCAAAGTTAATGATAAGTGACACTTTCAGCGTCTTATAAATTTCTTCAAAATTTATCTTAATTCCATTTCCTCAATTAAATGAGTTGCTCCAGCATATTTGTCAATAATGAATAGTGCATATCTAATATCTAAAGTAATATTTCTACACATTTCTGGATCATACATAATATCACTCATTGTTCCTTCCCAGTTACGGTCGAAGTTAACACCAATAAGCTCACCATTTGCATTAATTACTGGACTACCTGAGTTTCCTCCTGTAGTGTGATTAGTCCCAATAAATCCAACATGAATTGTTCCGTCAGAATCGGCATATTTACCATAATCTTGTGCGTAATACAATTCTTTCAATTTGTCTGGAACGTCATAGTCATAAATATCAGGATTGTCTTTTTCGATGATACCATCTAATGTTGTATAGTAATCATATTCTACTCCATCTTTTGGAAAGTAGTTGTCAACTTGGCCATAAGTAATTCTAAGTGTGAAGTTTGCATCAGGGAAGAATAGTTTGTCAGATTCAAATTCCATTTGAGCCTTCATGTAAATTCTGTTAAGGCTATCTAGTTGAGATTGATAATTATTATATTCAGTTGCAAGATTATTTCGATATATAGTTACAAAGTCTTTCATTAAAATATAAACTGGATCTTTCAAAATCTTTTTATATGATTTTGCTGACAAATTATCTGTAAAATCTTCAAATTTTTCCTGATTTGTTAGAACCGATTTGCTGAAGCAATAACATGCAAAAGCATCATATTTGTTTTCGGCTTTTTTTGTTATTTTTTCAAAATTTTCAAAATATGCCGGGTGAAATTCTACAGGAATATTTTCATAATAGAGTTTAATCATTGCAGCAAAAATCTTCTTATCAGTAGCTTCGTTATAATCTTTAAAATGTGCTGTTCCTGTAGAGATAGCTTGGTTTTTTATTAACTCAACACTTGCATCATCGGCACCTTCAAGATTTTCTAGCATACGAAGTCTTAGCGCAAGTAAGATAGCATCGCTACCCAAGCCAGCTTCATTAATGTATATCATTCCAAGATTGTATTTGGATATCTCTGAATAGATTTTTTCGTATTGTTCTAGGATCTTGCCGTATTTTGCATATAGAGTTCGGTTATTGTCTGTCCATGTTTTAAATTTTGCTTCATATTCTTTCTTTTTGTTGATTGCATCTAGTCTTTTTAGACCGCGCATTTCACCGATCCATTTTTTCCAACCATTGGCAACGGAAGCTGCTTTTGACGAATATTGAATTCTGATTAACGGATCAGAGTTCATGGCATGATTTATTATGTCTAGTTTTTTTCCTCTGATTAAAACTCGATTAGGATCAGTTTCATTCAGCACTTGATCAACAGCAAATGATGGTAAGTATTCCTGAGTTGTTCCGGGATAACCAAAAACCATTGTAAAATCACCTTTTTTGACACCTTTAATTGAGATGGGGAAATATTTTTTTGGTGTTAGTGGTATATTATCTTCAGAATAGTCAGCAGGTTTACCATCTTTATCTGCATAAACTCTGAAAAGAGAGAAGTCTCCAGTATGTCGTGGCCACATCCAATTATCGGTATCGCCTCCAAATTTACCAATTGCTGAGGGAGGAGCTCCTACAAGACGAACATCTGTAAAAACTTCGTTGATAAATATAAAATACTGATTTCCTTGATAAAATTGCTCAACTCTTGCTTCGTAATGAGTGTCTTTAACTGCTCTCTTTTCTAATTCAGTAATATTTCGTTTTATAATTTCATTTCTGTCTGCTTCTGTCATATCATCGGTAACGTCTTGCAAAATACGTGTAGTAATCTCTTCCATACTAATTAGAAATGTAACCTTTAATCCAGGATTTGCAAGTTCCTCTTCTCTCGACATAGCCCAAAATCCGTCAGTAAGATAATCGTGTTCGAGGCTACTGTGCTTTTGTATTTGTCCGTACCCACAATGGTGATTTGTTATTAATAGGCCCTGATCTGAAATCATTTCACCTGTGCAACCTCCACCAAAAATTACAATTGCATCTTTCATTGATGCGTTATTTACACTATATATCTCTTCAGCAGTTAATTTAAACCCTTTTTTCTGCATATCTTCAAAATTGTACTTCTCCAGCAAAATTGGAATCCACATCCCTTCGTCTGCTTTTGCAAACGGAATTAGTGTTAAGCTGATAATTAGAATTGCGAATAATTTTTTCATTGTTTATATTTTTTAGTTCTGAGTTAGTCTGTTTTAGCAAACAAAATTCAGAGTTAATTAGTTATATTTTATTCCTTTATTTCATTAAAATTCCTTCAACATACAATACAATTTTTGTACAGGCAATCCAACAACATTGTAATAGGAACCTTCGATACGTTCGATGCCAATTTTGCCAATCCATTCTTGAATTCCGTATGCGCCAGCTTTATCATATGGTTTATATTTTTCGATATAATGTCTTATTTCATCATTTTCAAGACTTGCAAATCTGACAAGTGTTTCGGCGTGAAAAATATTAATTTTTTGGTTTGTTTTAAGACATACTCCAGTTATAACGTAATGTGATTTGCCACTAAGTAATTTTAACATTTGAAATGCATCAGAATAGTCTTTTGGCTTTCCGAGAACTTTATTATCTACCCATACAATGGTGTCAGCAGTTATTAAAAGTTCATTATCGTTAATTGGACCAAATGCTTCAGATTTTTGTTTTGCAAGAAAGTTTGCAATTTCTTCACGAAAAAGGTGTTTTGGTGCAATTTCGATAATATCCGGAGCTTTTGCAATAGTGAATTGAATTCCGAGTTGTTCCAATAGCTCTTGTCGTCTTGGACTGCCAGATGCTAATAAGATTTTATAATCTTTTTCTGATTTAAATTTTACCATATATTGCAAAACTAAAAATAATACTGAAAATTAAACCTGAAATTATGATAATTTTCGTGAAGTTGTTAATATGCTTGTATTTTTTTAATTTCGTTCCAAATAGAGATCTGATTGATAAATAGAAAATTGGAAGTACAATAAAAATGTAGATATATATTTGACTAATCATATTGTTTTCAAAGAAAGAAAGTTTGGCGAGATATCCTTCCCATACAAAAACAAGCAATATCAGTGAGATAAGGCTTAAAAATGAAATCAAATAATTAGTTCGTTTGCGTCCAATCAAAATAGGCACTGATTTAATTCCTGTTTTAAAATCTCCACGAAAGTCATAGCAGTCCTTTATTAATTCTCTAATTAAATTGAAAAGAAATGAGAAAACTGAAAATCCGATTATAGTTTGGAAAACCAATTTAATTGCTCTTGCATTTTCTAAACTCCATTCTGATAGACTGCTTTCAAGCGCAAAGTATTCTGTTATTGCAACACTTAGAGGAATAAGTGCGGTTAGAAAAGCTATTGTGAAATTTGCTGCAAGAGCATGTTTTTTTAAATTGCTTGAGTATGCCCAAATTAGAAAGCTTATGAAAAGAAAATAAAGCCCAATAATAATCTTACCTGCAATAATTGCTGTAATAAATCCACATACAACTCCCAAAAAAGTAAATGTTGTGTGCATAAATATAGCTTGGCGTCTAGTTACTTTAAATCCAACCAGCACTTTATTAGGCCTGTTAATTAAATCGGTTTTACGATCAAAATAATCATTAATAATATTTCCACCAGCCATTATAAGCATGGATGTCATGAGAAGGAAAAAGAACCCAGTTGAAGATAATCCGGGACTAATACCATAATAATTATAAACTGGGATGATAATAGCATACTTCATTGCAAACATTGTTGCAGCAATTGCGAGAATGCTTTTCCACCTTATGAGTTTTAAAAATGTCTCCATTATTTAAATGTTTTATTAATCTTAATAAATTTTAAGTTGTATAAGCATCGTCACACATCCATAATCCTTTTGCTCTTAAAACTTGTTCAACGATATCTCTAACACATCCATCTCCGCCTTTTTTATCTGAAATATATAAAGAGATTTCTTTTATTTCGGATGCTGCATCAGATGGGCAACATGGTAAACCAACTTGTTGCATTACTCTATAATCCGGGATATCATCACCCATATAAAGAATTTTATTGGAATCAAGTTTATATGTTTTTACTAGCTTTTGAAATTCACTTAATTTGTCGTGGCATCCAATAATAACATTTTCGATTCCAAGTTTTTGAAATCTGGATTGAACGTTCTTGTTTAGTCCTCCTGAAAGGATAAAGATTTTAATCTTTTTTGTAAGCGCATATTTTAATACGTACCCATCTTTAACATTTGTTGAACGAATAAGATCTCCGTTATGGGATATCCCAATCTGAGATCCGGATAAAACGCCATCTATATCGAAGAAGAGAGTGTCGATACCTTGCAGTAGCTCTTTAAAATTTAGATTTTTAAGTTTGTCTTTTTCCATTAATCAGTATTATGGTTTTGATGATTAAAATCAAGTATACTATTAGTTATAACTTTATAGATTTCAGTATATTGTTTATTCCCTTGAAGTAGATTTAGATGATTATTAATTGTGTCGATATCGTTTCTAATTGCAGGTCCTGTTTGTGATTTGGCTGCACCATTTTGGATTATTTTGTAGAAGCTCTGTTCAAGTAATGGTTTTATAATTTCTGTGTTGATATTATTCTTTTCAAGAAGGTCTTCGGAGATGCTTACACAATGGTTCATGAAATTGGCCCCAAAAACACCACATAAGTGAAGAATTGATCTGCTCTTTTCATCAAGCTTATACGTTTTACACCCTAATTGTTGTGCTAAATTTTTAAAAATATCGTAAGTCGATTCATTAGATGCTTCGATGCATACGGGCACTTTTGAAAAATCAGTGTAAACTCCTTTTGTAAATGTCTGAAAAGGGTAAAAAACGCCAAAGTTATTTGTTAAATGATTAAATATATTCATTGATTGGCTCCCGGCAGTGTGAACAAGAATGCTTTTTGGACTTACTTTAATCTTACTTGCAATTTCTGTATTACCATTATCGTTCATGCAAAAGATGTAAATATCAGCATTGCTGTTTATTTTTTTAAGTACCGTTGTATAGTTAGAATTTGTTTGAAATGCTAGATCGGCAACTGATTTAGGGTTCCTTCCAAATATTTGTTTAATTGAAATGCCAGATTTTACCAGAGCATTTGCAACATGATAAGCAACGTTTCCTGAACCAAGTATTACAATTTCTTTCATAAGCAATTTTCGGGTTTTGCTATTACAAATTTAATGGTTTTAATTTAATGACCACACATGAATATTATTTTTATGATATTATTTAAAATAAACACTATTTTTAATCAACCATATTGCTTATGATTGCGTCTGAAAATTGAAGTTGTTTGTTTTTAT
>Ga0075120_10002274_pt1 | contig 14110 bp, 10 predicted proteins | sample AntAceMetag02UKL_FD_69792 | JGI IMG/M metagenome (GOLD analysis project Ga0075120, IMG submission 69792) | Saline lake microbial communities from Ace Lake, Antarctica - Antarctic Ace Lake Metagenome 02UKL | ecosystem: Environmental > Aquatic > Non-marine Saline and Alkaline > Saline | place... | reverse complement strand
CACAATGGATTTGGGCTCCCCTGTTTTGTCATCAATGGTTTTCCATTTTCCTACTATGGAAGTGTCATCAGCAAAAGCAAAACTAATAAAGCAAAGGTAAAAAAGAACAGGTAAAATAGAAAATTTAAGCATGTTTTTCATAGTCCATCTCCAATTGGTTATTATTAATAAAATAAACGCTGTTATTGTTCTTATCCTCATGTTTTTTGGGTGTCAAGAAAAAAGTATAAGGCAAGGCAGGCATGGATGATGTTGGGCCTGCCTTTCTTTGGGATCATTAGAACGATTTATAGGTTTTCAGGTTTTACAACGGGATGTTCCTTTAGATATTCCAATCTGTTTAAGCCATTAATATAGGCCAGGGCACTTGCTGTAATGATATCCGGATCAGCTCCTTTTCCAAGGGCTATGATTCCGTCTTCCTGCAGCCTGACCGTTACTTCGCCTTGGGCATCTGTTCCCTCCGTCAAAGCAGAGATGGTAAATCTTAAAAGCTCGGATTTGGTGCCGGTAAGTTTGGATATAATATTGTATACAGCATCAATGGGTCCGTTTCCATCTGTTGCTCCCTGGGCTGGGCGGCCATTGATGTTCAGCTTGACACTGGCCGTGGGGAATACTGTGTTCCCGGATAATACATGGATATATTCAAGTTTGAAAATTTCTGAACCTCTTAATACCCCTTCATTAATCAGTGCCTCGATGTCTTCATCCTGGATGCTTTTTTTCTTGTCTGCCAGGTGTTTGAATTTTTCAAAAACTATATCCAATTCTTCTTTTGAAAGATTGTATCCCATTCCCTGTACGTGGGAATTGAGGGCGTGACGTCCTGAATGTTTTCCTAAAACCAGGTTGTTTTTGTTAAGACCAATGGTCTCAGGCTTCATGATTTCATAGGTCATGGGATTTTTCAATACTCCGTCCTGGTGGATACCGGCTTCATGGGCAAAGGCATTGGCACCCACAATGGCCCGGTTCGGCTGTACAAGAATTCCCGTGATCATACTGACCAGGCGGCTTGTGGGATAAATCCTTCTGGTGTCAATGGATGTGGTCTGGGGAAAGAAATTGGGTCTTGTATGAAGCGACATGACCACTTCCTCAAGGGAAGTGTTCCCGGCTCTTTCTCCAATACCATTGATGGTGACTTCAACCTGCCTGGCCCCGGCTTTTATGGCAGCAAGGGTATTGGACGTGGCAAGTCCAAGGTCATTATGGCAATGAACACTCAATACTGCCTTATTCATATTGGGGGTATTCTTCATTACATATTTTACAAGCGCAGCAAATTCTTCAGGAATAGCGTATCCCACCGTGTCTGGAAGATTTATAGTGGTGGCGCCGGCATCAATAACGGCTTCAAATACCTTGCATAAAAATGCAGGATCAGATCTTGAACCGTCTTCTGCGGAAAATTCTACATTATCTGTGTATGATGCGGCAAGCTTGACAGATTTAACTGCCTGTTCCAGTACCTGGGAAGGTTCCATGGCAAGTTTATATGTCATATGCAGGTCAGATGTGGCAATAAAGGTGTGAATTCTTGGGTGTACTGCATTTTTAATGGCTTCCCATCCCCGGATGATATCTTCTTCATTGGTCCTGCAAAGTGCTGCAACCTGGGAAATCTTAAGGGTTTCGGCAATGGCCTTGACAGCCTGAAAATCTCCTTCAGATGCGGCGGGAAATCCTGCTTCGATAACGTTGACACCCAGTTTTTCAAGCTGGGTGGCAATCCGCAGTTTTTCAGCCTTGTTCATGCTGGCTCCCGGGGATTGTTCCCCATCTCTTAAAGTGGTATCAAAAATAATAAGTTGATTGTTTTTTGTCATGTTATTTTACCTTATTGTTATTTTACCTTATTGTTATTGTACATTGGGTTTTTATTGTCTAATGATAGTTTATATTGAAAACTGTCGGCCAGCGCCTGCCAGCTTGCTTCTATGATATCTTCTGAAACACCGATGGTTGAAAAAATATTATTTTCATCCCTTGATTCAATGAGAACACGGACCTTTGCATCCGTACCATCCATGCCGTCAATGACACGGACTTTAAAGTCCACAAGGTGCATATCGTCAATCTGCGGGTATATGGTTGTCAGCGCCTTCCTTAATGCATTATCCAGGGCACTGACAGGGCCTTCTCCTTCTGCTGAAGTGATTTCCGTTGTATTGCCCACCCTGATTTTAATCATGGCATGGGAATAACAGGGCCGTTCCTTGTCTTTTTCAACAACCACCCGGAAGGATTCAAGCTCAAAATAGGGGACAAACTGATCAGTCAGTTTTTCCATGATCAGTTTTAATGACCCTTCAGCTGCATCAAATTCAAACCCGTAATCTTCAAGTTCCTTGATACTTGATACGATCTGGTGCCCGGTGACACCGTTTTTACCTATATCTACTCCCAGCTCCTTGGCCTTATATTCGATATTGCTTTTACCGGACTGCTCTGAAACAATAACTCGGCGTTTGTTTCCCACAAGTTCAGGAGAAATATGTTCATAGGCCCTGGGATTTTTCATGATAGCACTGACATGAACCCCACCTTTATGGGCAAACGCACTTTTGCCGACAAAGGGTCTTGAATTGACAGGGGGTACATTGGCAGTTTCGGAAATAAATCGGGAAAGATTCAGTAGCTTTTCAAGATTTTCCAGGCTCATGCAATCCCGGTTCATTTTAAGCGCCAGAATGGGGATAATGGCTGTCAGGTCAGCATTGCCACACCGCTCGCCATATCCATTTATGGTTCCCTGTACCATGGTCGCGCCTGCATGAACCGCCGTGATCGAATTGGCCACTGCCATGGCGCAGTCATTATGGGTGTGTATGCCAAAAATAAGATTGGATTTTCCTTTGAAATGTTCAATCGCTGTTTTTGTTATGCTCTCAATCTCACAGGGCAGGGATCCACCATTGGTGTCGCAGAGGACCAGGCATTTTGTTCCGCCCTCAACAGCTGCTTCAAGGGTTTTTAAGGCATAGTCGGGCTTAGCCTTATAACCGTCAAAGAAATGCTCTGCATCATAGAAAACTTCCCGGTTATGGGTTATAAGGTAAGCCACACTCTCTTTAATCATGGCAAGATTCTCTGTCTTTGTATTCTCCATGATGGATTCAACATGCAGGTCCCATGACTTTCCAAATATGGTAATCACAGGCGCCTGGCTGTTTATCAATGCCTGGATATTGACGTCCTGGTCGCAGGTTTTCCCCTGACGTCGGGTTGATCCAAATGCAGCCACTTTGGCGTTTTTGAATTTTATATCTTTTGCCATTTCGAAAAAATGCCGGGCCCCTGGGTTTGATCCGGGCCAACCGCCTTCAATATAGTGGATGCCTGCGTCATCTATGCGTTTTGCTATTTTTACCTTATCTTCAGGGGAGAAGAAGATGTTTTCTCCCTGCATGCCATCCCTTAGAGTGGTATCGTATATTAGTGCTTTTTCCATTATTTATCCTGTTTGCTTATTTTTTGCCGTTTTCCCTTGCCAGGGCAATGGAACCTGTGGAGGCTATTTCAATGATCCCCATGGGCTTTAATAAAGAGATGATGGCATCGTGCTTTTCATTGTCTCCAGATACTTCTATTGTGTAGTGGGAAAGTCCCACATCAACAATCTTGCATCTAAAAATATCGACAATTCTTAATATGTCTGCTTTTTTTTCAGGTTGAGCATTGACTTTTATTAATGCCAACTGCCGTTGAACATATTTTTTATCTGTAAGATCATTTACTGTAATGACATTGATCAGCTTATGCAGCTGTTTTTTTATCTGGTCAATGATCTGGGGCTCGCACTTGGTCACCATGGTGATTCTTGATACATCAGGCTCGGCCGTGCTTGCCACACTCAAGCTATCAATATTAAACCCCCGGCCTGAAAAAAGACCTGCAATCCTTGAAAGAACCCCTGGTTCATCATCTACAAGGATAGAAAGTAAGTAGCTGTTTGTTTTCATATAAAACATCCTTTGTAAATTTAAAATTAAACCAGTAGCATTTCCGTTATAGCACCACCAGCCGGAACCATTGGGTAGACAGATTCTTCTTTGTCCACGGCAAAGTCCATGATAACCGTTCCCTTATAGTTAAGACCTTGGGATAAAACAGATTCCACTTCATCGGGTCGGGTGCATCTTAAGCCTTTTGCGCCATAAGCTTCGGCAAGTTTCACAAAATCAGGGGCATTTTCCATATTAGTAAAAGAATAAACTTTTTCATAAAACAGCTCCTGCCATTGCCTTACCATGCCAAGGTTTTGATTGTTTAAAATTATAATTTTAACATCTATTTTTGATTCAATGGCAGTCATTAATTCCTGGATATTCATCTGGATGGAGCCATCTCCGGCAATATCAATAACCATCTTATCCGGACAGGCTGCCTTGGCACCAATGGCAGCCGGCAATCCAAATCCCATGGTTCCAAGACCGGCAGATGTAATAAAGTGATTGGGTTTGTTAAAGTTATAATACTGGGCAGCCCACATCTGGTTTTGCCCAACCTCCGTAGTAATAATGGCATCGCCCTTTGTGAGTTCATACAGTTTTTCAACAACAAACTGGGGTTTGATCACGTCAGAACTCTGTTCATATTTCAAGGGAGTGGTACTCTTCCATTCCTGGATCTGATCCAGCCATTGGAGCCGATCTTTTTTAAGGTCATCCATTTTCTGGTCTTCCATTAATCGAAGGATACCTTTAAGGGCAGTTTTACAATCCCCCACAATGGGGCATTGGACTTCAATATTTTTGTGAATAGACGTGGGATCAATATCAATCTGAACAATTTTGGCATTGGGTGCAAATTTTTCAATATTTCCAGTAACCCTGTCATCAAATCGAACACCTGCGGCAATCATGAGATCACAATGACCGATGCTCATGTTGGCCCGATAGGTGCCGTGCATGCCCAGCATTCCAAGCCATAGAGGATCTGATCCTGGAAAGGCTCCCAGACCCATCAAAGATGCAGTAACGGGGATGTCTGCCATTTTTGCAAGACGGGTGATTTCTCCGGAAGCCTGGGAGAGAATAACTCCGCCACCGGCAAAAATGACCGGCCTTTTAGCCTGTTGGATCATATTGACCACTTTGTTGAGTTGTTTTTTGTTGGGCTTATAATTGGGTTTGTAGGATTTCAAAGAGATCTCGCCTGGTTCTACAAAATCAATCCGGGCCTGCATAACATTTTTTGGAAGATCAATGAGAACAGGGCCTGGTCTTCCCGACCTTGCCAGATAAAAGGCTTCTTTAATGGTTGAAGCCAGTTTGTCTACACTTTTTACAAGGTAATTGTGTTTGGTGCAGGGCCTTGTGATACCCACTATATCCACTTCCTGGAATGCATCGTTTCCGATCAGCGCCGTTGGTACCTGGCCTGTAAATACAACAATGGGGATGGAGTCACAATGTGCAGAAGCAATTCCAGTCACTGCATTGGTAGCGCCTGGGCCTGAAGTAACCAGGGCAACACCAACGGATTTGTTGGCCCGGGCAAAGCCATCAGCCGCATGGACAGCACCCTGTTCATGTCGGACAAGGATATGGCGAAGGCCTTCCTGTTTTGCAAGGGCATCATAAATATCAATGACAGCACCGCCCGGATATCCGAAAATGGTGTCAATACCTTCTGCCTTAATCATTTTGATAAGAATCTGGGCACCGTTAAGTTTCATTTTTTATCTCCTAAAATGTATCTTTAACCACAAGGGTCACACGTAAATATGGCACCGTTGCCAGCCGAACTCACCATCCTGGCATACCGGGCCATATATCCTGTTTTAATTTTGGGTTCAGGTTTTTTCCATTGGGCAAACCTGGTTGCAATTTGTTTTTCAACCACCAGAAGTTCAATGGTTTTAGCTGGAATATCTATTTTGATCTGATCATTTTCTTTAACAATCGCGATAAGCCCTCCCTCTGCTGCCTCCGGGGATATGTGGCCAATGGAAGCCCCCTTGGACCCACCTGAAAATCTGCCATCAGTTATAAGGGCAACTGTTTCATCAAGCCCCATGCCTGCTATGGCAGATGTTGGGGTGAGCATCTCACGCATGCCAGGGCCACCTGCAGGTCCTTCATACCGGATGACAATTACATCTCCTTTGTTGATTTGATTTTCAAGAATCGCCCTGGTTGCTTCTTCTTCAGAGTCAAATACCCTGGCAGGACCTTGATGCCGGAGCATCTTATCAAGAACGGCAGATTGTTTGACAACACAACCTTCTTTGGCAAGGTTGCCAAAGAGGACTGCCAATCCTCCTTGTCTATGATAGGGATTCTCAACGGGCCGTATCACCTGCTGGTCTTTTTTAATAACCGTCTCAAGGTTTTGACCCATTGTTTTTCCTGTGGCCGTCAAACAATCAATATTAATCATGTCATGGTCAGAAAGTTCTTTCATTACAGCAGGGATACCACCGGCAAAATTTAAATCTTCAATGCGGTCTTCACCTCCCGGGCTTAGAGAACATAAATGGGGGGTTTTTTGGCTGACCTCATTAATCAGATTCAGATCAATATCAACATGGGCTTCATTGGCAATAGCTTTTAAATGAAGCACTGTATTGGTGGAACATCCAAGGGCCATATCAACCACCAGGGCATTCATAAAGGCATCTTTGGTTATAATTTTATCAGGGCAAATATCTTTATTTAAGAGTTCCATGATTTGTATGCCAGTCTGTTTGGCCAGGCGAATTCTTTCCGACATGGGTTCGGGAATGGTCCCATTTCCCGGAAGAGCCATCCCAATGGCTTCCGTCAGGCAATTCATTGAGTTTGCAGTAAACATGCCGGCACATGATCCGCAGGTGGGGCAGGCGGCATTTTCTATGTCAAGAAGCTGGCTTTGGGTCATTCTGCCGGACTTGACCGCGCCCACGGCTTCAAATACAGTAATAAGATCGATTTTTTTATTTTTGTCCCCAGGATGTTTCCCGGAAAGCATTGGACCTCCGCTGATAAATATGGCTGGAATATTCAACCGTGCTGCTGCCATGAGCATGCCCGGAACAATTTTGTCGCAATTGGGAACCATGACAATGGCATCAAAGGGATGGGCCATAGCTGTTACTTCTATGGAGTCTGCAATGAGTTCCCGGGATGCAAGAGAGTAGTGCATGCCTTTATGGTTCATGGCGATCCCGTCACAGATACCAATGGTTGAAAATTCCATGGGGGTTCCGCCAGCCATGCTGATGCCGGATTTAACTGCTTTGACAATATTGTCCAGATGCATGTGGCCGGGGATCAATTCATTGGCAGAGTTGGCAATGCCTATAAGGGGCTGGTTGATTTCTCTGTCTGTATACCCCATGGCCTTGAACAGGCTTCGATGGGGGGCTCTTGCGATACCTTTTGTTGCAATGTGGCTTCTCATGTTGTTTGTCTCCAAAATGAAAAAGCCGTTATCTGCCCCCTTGGGGCTGATAACGGCTTTTAAAGTTGATTTAAAGTTTATGCCACTAAGAGCCCCTTCGCCTGGAGGTGATAATAATCACCTCCACGATAATAAGGACTAGTAGTATGTTAATAATATTTATATTCATAATTTTTACTTTAGTTAAATAAGTTTTAATATATATAAATTTTATTTAAGTCAAGAGTCAAGAAAAAAAATTCACACAAGCAATATTTTATTTTCTAAAAAGAAAAAACCAGTACATTTAAACAAGACATCTGATTTTATTATCCAGCTGCTGACACATGATTAATGGAAGAAGCCATAAACCCTGCTCCAAATCCATTGTCAATATTTACTACAGCAATATTTGAGCTGCAGGAATTGAGCATTCCTAAAAGTGCTGTCATCCCTCCAAAACTCGTACCATATCCAATGCTCGTAGGAACAGCTATGACAGGAGCTTTGACCATTCCTGCAACCACACTGGGCAAAGCACCTTCCATACCGGCAACAACAATGATGACGGCAGCGTTTATAATTTGCTTTTGGTGGGCAAAAAGACGGTGAATACCGGCTACCCCGACATCAAAGATGGATTCAATTTCATTTCCCATGGCCTGGGCAGTTAAAAAAGCTTCTTTTGCCACGGGGATATCAGATGTTCCAGCAGAAATCACAAGGATTTTTCCTGTGCCTGTGATTTTAGGCTCATTTTTTTTAAGCCATAAAAATTTTGCATCTTCAAAATAATCCGCCCCTTGAAATATTGAAATTATTTCTTGTGCTTTTTCCTGTTCAAGACGGGTCACAAGAATGATATCCTCATGGATGATCATTTTTTCCATGATACCAATGATTTGTTCACTTGTTTTCCCCTGTCCGAAAATTACTTCAGGAAATCCCTTTCTTAAAGACCGGTGATGGTCTATCTGGGCAAAATCAATATTTTCAAAAGAGATATGAGCAAGTTGGTTTTGCGCGTTCTCAATAGATAATGACCCTTTGGCCACCTGGTTTAAAATATTTTTTAAATTTTCCTGGTTCATAAATTTAAAATATCATTATCAAACCAAATGAGTCAAGAGATAATGAAATGGATTGGGCGCCTTCTTGCACTTCTTTGCGGAATATTATAAAAGTTTACAAAATAATTATTTTACAGGAAGACAAATGGAAAAAGACCAGGTATTTGCAGGAAAAAAGCGTAAGATTCAATCCTTTAAATTTAATAAAGAGGTGGCCCGGGTGTTTGATGATATGCTGAATCGATCCGTGCCTTTTTATAAAGAAAGTATTAGACGGCAATCAGAGCTTGCCGCGCAATTTTATCAACCATGCAGTCGTATTTATGATCTTGGCTGTTCCCATGGAAATCTTGGAATCATGGTCATTGAGCAATTTAAAGAAAAGCTATTTAAAATGGTTGCAGTGGATAGTTCCAAGCCCATGATTGAAAAGTATTCAAAACGGCTTGAACAATATGATACTGGCCCACGAGTTGATCTTGTCTGTGGTTTTTTAGAAGATATGCAAATTAAGAACGCGTCAGTGGTTTTAATTAATTTGACTCTGCAGTTTCTTGATAAGGAAAAACGCGATGATCTCATCAAAAAAATTTATCAGGGAATGAATTCAAACGGCATCCTTGTTTTAACGGAAAAAACTATTCATGCATCAAAGGAATTGAATGATCTTCAAACAAAATTTTATAAAGCATTTAAGCTTGAAAATGGTTATTCAGAACTTGAGATCAGTCAAAAAAGAGATGCCCTGGAAAAAGTTCTTGTTCCAGATACCATTGAAACCCATGAAAAAAGGATTTTAAAAGCCGGGTTTGATCAATTTGATATCTGGCTTAAATGGTTTAATTTTGCCTCAATGATGGCGATAAAGAGGTAACCACAAGGGTCACAAGTAAAAATGGAAAGACTTCTTCAACACCGGCACCGCCTGAAAATAGACCATTGGTACAATGAATTTAAAGCACTTATAAAAGACCAGAGGACCTTTCTGGATCATGCCAAAGGTAATTCTTTAAAGTTTAAAACCGTTCTTGAAACCATGCCGACTGTCATGCCTTCTTTTATCGATCTTGAAAGCCGCACCATCACCATTGGCGATGCATCGGATCTGACTTTGGAAGGGCAGGGCTTGCTGACCGATAAGCTGGGACAGCTTTCCCCCTGGCGAAAAGGGCCTTTTAATCTTTTCGGGGTTTTAATTGATTCCGAGTGGCAATCCTGGATGAAATGGGAACGGCTGCTCCATCATATCACTAACCTTAAGGGGCGCCGTGTCCTTGATATTGGGTCCAGTAACGGGTACTACATGTTTAAGATAGCGGCCTGTAATCCATTGATGGTATTGGGGTTAGAACCCCAAAGTTCATTTTATTTTCAATATCTTGCTCTGCAGAAATTTTTAAAACAGGAAAACGTGTTCTGTCTTCCTGTCCCCCATGACCAGTTGCCGAAAACGGATAAATATTTTGATACAGTGTTTTGCATGGGGGTTTTGTACCATCGAAAATCACCCGTTCAAATGCTTAAGGATATTTGTGATTCCATGAGATCAGGTGGGGAACTGGTCCTTGAAAATCTCATCATTAATTCAAAAGAAAATTATTGTCTTTTTCCAAAAGACCGTTATGCAAAAATGCGAAATGTTTTTTTCATCCCTGATCTTCTGGTAATGGAATCCTGGCTTTTGAGGGCAGGGTTTACAAATATCAGATGTGTGGATATTACCAAAACATCCTCTGAAGAGCAGAGAAAAACAAGGTGGATACAAACGGAAAGCCTGAAAGATTTTCTTGATCCCAATGATCCTGATAAAACAGTGGAAGGTTATCCTGCGCCAGTTAGGGCTATTTTTATTGCAACAGCAACTTAGGACCACAAATTTCTCTGCGTTTATCAGGATAAATGTGAAAAAAGATTTTTGAGTGGAGGTCATGAATTGGGTTGATCCGGCAGTGGGTTTTAGGGTAAAGAAGAGCTGAGGTTTTAGGGCATTGTTTTAATTAAAGCTGAGGATTGGTTTGCCCTTATATTAGATTTGGATACCAATGAATTATAAAACTATCACAAATGTCCTGGGAAAATTATTGATCATTACGGGCAGTTCTATGGTGTTTCCATTGATCTGCTCGCTGTATTACCAGGAAAACGACCTATATGCCATTACCATTACTGGGATCATCATCATTGGTATAGGCGTTCCTTTGTGGTGGTTCTTTCGCAGGTATAACGATTTAAACATTAAGGACGGGTTTTTTATTGCTGTTTTTGGATGGTTTTTGATTTCTGCAGTTTCAGGCCTGCCTTTTATGATCCATGGATCGATTCCCTCTTTCACTGATGCTTTTTTTGAGATGATGTCCGGCTATACAACCAGTGGCGCAACCATATTGACGGATATCGAAGTGGTTCCGCATGGACTGTTATTCTGGCGCAGCCAGACCCATTTACTCGGGGGGATGGGTTTTTTAACGTTGACCATAATCTTTTTGCCCCATGGAATGGGGGGGTTGCGTATATTCCGGGCTGAATCAAGTCCAGGTCAAGTCATTACCGGAGAAAAATTCATCCCACGAAACCGGGATACCATGATCTGGCTCTGGGGAATCTATATAGGTCTGAACCTACTGGAAACCATTCTGCTGTGCTTTGGCGGCATGTCAATTTTCGATTCCCTGTGCCATTCCTTTGGAACAGTGTCAACATCGGGATACTCGCCATGGAATGCCAGTATCGGGCATTACAACAATGCCTATTTTGACTGGGTCATCATTATTTTCATGTTCCTGGGTGGCATGACGTTCATGCTTTTTTACCACATGGCCCAGGGAAACTGGCACATTGTAAAAATCAATACGGAACTTCGTTGGTATGTGGGATTCATGCTCTTTTTTTGTGGAATGGTGTCATGGATTTTGTGGAAGGAAAATACATATGCCTTGATGGATTCGATCCGTTATGGCACCTTCCAGGTTACCTCTCTTCTTACAACCACGGGATTCACCACTGCCGATTATGAACAATGGCCCCAGGCGGCACAGATGTTTCTCTATGCAGTGTGCTTTATCGGTGCCTGTGCCGGATCCACCACCAGCGGGGTTAAAGTTGTCCATTATGTCTTGATATGGAAATTCGGAGTGGCGGTCATAAAGCATATTTTCTTCAGGCCTATGGCAGTGGTGTCGGTCCGATTAAATCAACGGCCAGTGGATTCACAAATCATTCATCTGGCGTTTTGTTATTTTATCGTTAACATTTTCCTGGTGCTGGGGGGAGGTTGTTTCATGACACTTTCAGATGAAATGGACTTTACCACTGCCATGAGTTCGGTGATCGCAACTCTGATGAATATTGGTCCGGGATTCGGCGGGGTTGGACCGTCTAAAAATTACGCATTTATTTCAGATGCAGGTAAATGGTTCTTATCCTGGAACATGCTCGTAGGAAGGCTTGAAATGTTTTCAGCTCTGGTGATATTTTATCCGTCTTTCTGGAGAAGATAAATTGGGTTTAGGTCAGGAATAATTTTTGGACATCTTTTAAGTGCTGTGACATGCATACCACGATCACCCGTTCATTACTTTGAATGTGTGTGTCCCCTACTGCAACCTGCCACAACCCATCTCTATGAATGCCCCCAATCATTATTTTTCCATTATAGTAAGACCCCAGTTTGGAAAGGGGCTTACCAGTAATTGGTGAGTTAGGGGCGGCAATGATTTCCACCATTTCAGCATCAAAACCATGCAGGTGTGCCACGGAAAGAAGCTCACCCCGGCGAATGAATTTTAAAATTCTATTGCCAGCCAGTATTTTTTTATTCAAAGCCAGATCCGATCCCATTGTTGTCGCCAATACCATATAATCTTCTTTGTTAACCAGGGCAATACATTTGCTCTGGTTGTTTTTTTGTTGACTGCTGTTTCGGGTACCGTGTGAAGTCATGAGGTGTTTGGCCAAAACGCAGCTCATGATATTGGTTTCGTTTTCACCCGTGGCCGTGATAAAAGTATCCATTTCCAGGAGCCCTGCTGAAATCAGTACATTTGAATCTGATCCGTCACCGTGTAGCACTTCTGAGTTTTTCAGTTCAAAGGAAAGCTCTTGAGCCACAGATTCATCTTTTTCGATCAGTCTGACCTCCACTGTTTTGTCTAACAGCTCAGCCAGGCGGCATCCCACAAGCCCCCCTCCTATAATCATCACACGGTGGCGGTTTTGCTGTTCAACACCTGCCAGGCTCATCAGTTTGGGCATGTGTTTGTTGTGGGCCATAAAATAGGCTTGATCCTGTGGTAATAATTCATCCTCGCCGCTGGGAATCAGCGTAGTGATCCCCCGGGCAATGGCAACTATCCGGAACGGGAAATCATTATACTCTTGAGAAATATCTTTCAGCTTTTTGTAGGCCAGTGGCGATTCCTCATGAATGCGGGTGGCCATGGCCTGCATTTGCCCCTTGGCTACAGCAATTATATCATTTCCAGCCCGAAGCTTAATCAGTCTGAAAATTTCCTGGGCAACCAGCTCTTCCGGATGGATGATCAGATCGATTTTAAGATCCCTGGCATTTAGGAGAGAATTTTCACCCCCGAATTCAGTGGAGCGCACCCGGGCTATTTTGCGTGGAATACCAAAACGATCTCCAATCTGACAGCTCATCATATTCACAGCATCATTATTGGTAACGGAGATAAGGTAATCCATCTTTTTGGCACGGGCTTCCCTCCAGCATTCAATGCTCATGGCATTGCCCTGAATCAGGCGGGCATCTATATTGCCGTCTGCATGGCGAAGCAATTTGCTATCCTGCTCAATGGCGGTGATTGCATAACCTTCATGAACAAGACGCTTGGCCAGATAATAGCCTACGCCTCCAAGTCCCAGAATCAGTATGTTGGTCGATTTTGCCGGTTTATTTGCCTTCATATATCAAACGATTCCCAAAGTGTATCAATTGAAAGATTTTGTCTGAAGGATTTGTCCAGATCATGATGCTTGTCATCAAATACTAAATACACCTGTTCTTGTCAATGTCTTGGACGGTGGGGGTTAATGTTTCAGGCAAGCCCGGGTTTCTCCACCAGTTTCCATGGCTCTTCAGGATAAGAATGAGGATATTCAGACCGCCTGTACCAGCCGTTGGAATTTTTTTAAATTTACTTGTTGAAATATTATATATGCTATAAGTGTGATTAGGAATTTGATCAAATGGTTGAATACATAGCGGATGGAAAATTTTGAAGGAAAATGTTTAGTGAATTCAACTCCTGGGAAAGGAACAAAATTTTTTTTGATGGCACCTATTTGCCTCGGAAAAGACAGCTGCTATGAAAAAAATTAAAATTATTATAGCAGATGATCACAGCATTTTGCAGCATGGGCTGGCCAAGTCTCTGGAAATGGAAAAAAACTTTGACGTTGTTGCAAAGGCAGATTCCGGCCTTGCAGCCATTGAATTTGCAAGCCAATATCTACCTGATCTGGTCATCATGGACGTGAGCATGCCCGGTATTAACGGGATGGAAGCAACAAAACAGATTTTGACTAAAAATCCTGAAATAAAAGTGATTGCATTGTCCATGCACATGGAGAAAATTTATGTCACAGGAATGATGAAATCAGGGGCTTCAGGATATATTTTAAAATCCTGTTCCTTTAAGGAATTGTTAACC
>Ga0075120_10002271_pt1 | contig 14126 bp, 10 predicted proteins | sample AntAceMetag02UKL_FD_69792 | JGI IMG/M metagenome (GOLD analysis project Ga0075120, IMG submission 69792) | Saline lake microbial communities from Ace Lake, Antarctica - Antarctic Ace Lake Metagenome 02UKL | ecosystem: Environmental > Aquatic > Non-marine Saline and Alkaline > Saline | place... | reverse complement strand
TTTTCCTATTTCATTCATGTTCTTGATATAGATGCTCGGTGTTACACCGGTTATTTTCTTAAAAGCAGTATTGAAGGTAGAGCGTGAATGGAATCCTGCTGACCCGGCGATCCCCTCAAGTGTCATTGACTGGTGTTTGTTTTCGGCAAACATTTTCTGTGCTTCACGTACACGCAATTTATTGAGGTAGTTGGATAAATTTGCATTAAAATGCTCATTGATGACCTTTGAAAGATAGGTGGTATTGGTCTCCAATTTATCGGCCAATTCGCCAAGACTGAGTTGAGCCTGAAGGAATAATTTCTGTTCCCGCATCAGCATATCCAGTTCCGAAAGTATCCTGAGTTTTTCTTCATCTTTAAGTTGCGGGGTCAAATCAGATGAACGGGCAAAGGTTTCCTTTTCCTCTTCCTGCCGCATCAATTCAATATTCTTTTCAACCAGCTTGCGGTTTGCCCTGGATTTCTGCAAATAAAGCCAGCTGATAATCCCTGCCGCAACAAGTAAAATTATTAAGCCTCCACTTAATCCTAACAGTGTAAGCTGTTTCTTGCGCAAATCAGCTTCATGTAACTGATTGTCCTTAACCAGTATTTCTATTTGTTGCTGCTTCTTTTCGGTTTCGTAGCGCACTTCCATTTCAGCCAATTTGGCCTGGCTTTTCTCGGTAAAAATCGAATCTTTAATCATCGCATAATTTTGGTATGCTTCGAGGGCCAGTGTGGTCTTACCTGTTTTTTCGTAGAGTTTGCTCTGGCTTTTGTAAACCTTTTGCAGGATGGGCAATGCAGAAATTTCCTTAGCAATAACAAAGGCTTCGTTCAGGTTTATCTCTGCTTTTTTGTACTTTTCTAAAGCAAGATAACATGCACCCATATTCTGTAAACCTCCAGCTGTAAACCGGCGCAAACCAAGTTCCCTGGTAGTTTCTGTTCCTGATGTGTAATATTTCAGGGCCTGTTCATATTCTCCAAGGTCGAAATAGAGCGAACCAATATTAAGTTCCTTGACGGCTGCATTGCCATAGCGCCCTAATTTTTCGGCAATGGCGATGGATTGTTTGTACAACACGAGGGCAGAGTCGCTATCGCCTTGTTTATGGAGAACATGAGCCAGGTTATTCAAAGTCATTTCCGCCTGGGCCATATTTCCTGTTTCGTAGTCAATCGCCAGGGCTTGCTTAAAATATTCACCGGCAAAGTCATACTTTTCCCAGGCAAAATAAAGTGCAGCGATATTGTTTAGGTCAACGGCAATTAACGAGGAATCCCCAACTGCTTTTGCAATCTTATAGGCTCTTTCGTAGAATTCGAGTGCCTTATCGTAATTGCCCATCTGCTTATGTACCATACCAAGGTTTCCGAGGGCGGTCGAGAGTTCCACTTCCTTGCCAGGCACCTCACAAAGGGCAATAGCTTGTTGGCTGAAGTAAATTGCGCTATCGTATTTTGAAACACCCTGATAAACACGTGCAATATTTGTGATTACAGCGGCTATGTATTCCTCATCATCAATTTCAAGCAGAAGTGCGAGGGATTTTTTGTAATACCGAAGGGCATCGTCAAACCTATCTATTTCTACACTCGAATAGCCCATCTCGTTATAACATGCAGCAGCTTCCCACAAATTATCAACTTGTTCCCAGCACACTGCTGATTTCCCAAACCATCTTACGGCAATAGCATAATCTTGTTCATACCACCATGAATCGCCAATGGTATAAAGTGCATTGGCTTGCTCTTCTAAATTGTTTGATTGTTGTGCTATGGAAAGGGCCTGCTCAGCGTAACTTCGGCCTTCGTTTATGGAATCTGGAATTAGTGATGTAGCCAGGTCATTTAACAGGCTGGGATTCCTGGGCTCTTGCCTGAGCATCATCCGAAGGCTGTCCACCTGATCTTGTGCGTAGTTAGATTGAAATACACACACAAACAGAAAGAGCAAAATAAATGCTTTATATTTTTCTGGACGATGAAGATACATTTTTGGTTTTTGATCTGAACCACCAAATGTAGATAATTAAAGGGGTTTACCTGAGGGTTATCAATATTTTTGATCCATTCTAAATAAGGGACTTATTGAAAATCACCTAACTTTTACTACATGAAACATTTACAATTTCAGCTTTTAAGATAAAATCATCTCTCGAAAGGAAATAATGCAGGCATTAAAGTGATGAATGATTTTATATTTGAGCAACAGCAATTTCATCCATCAAAATACTAAAATCGGAACTTACTCCGAAAAGTCAAACAATTAAAAAAGTGCAATAAAAACCTTAAAGCTCAAACTTTGCGACATCCTCTCCCGGAAGTTCAAATTCAACATTGCGAAGAAAGTCAACTGATGCATTGATTTCGGTGTACATCACTTTGTCGTTTTCGATGAACTTTACTTTTTTGCGATACTGAGATAGGAAATTTTCGAGATAAGGTGAAGTTTTGGCCGGGCGGCGGAACTCCAAAGCCTGGGCTGAATTAAAGAGTTCGATAGCCAGGATGCGCTCCAGGTTTTCCATCACCTTGTAGGCTTTGGTAGCACCGTTGGCACCCATGCTCACATGGTCTTCCTGTCCTTGCGAAGACTCAATGGTATCAATAGATGCCGGGGTACATAATATTTTATTTTGATTGACTATTGAAGCAGCTGTATATTGCGGGATCATAAACCCGGAGTTAAGACCGGGGTTGGCAACTAAAAATGGCGGTAAGTCCCGCTTGCCATCCAGAAGCTGGAAAGTGCGTTTTTCGGAAATACTGCCCAATTCCGACATGGCGATGCAGAGGTTATCGTGGGCAAGGGCCAAAGGTTGCCCGTGAAAATTCCCGGCTGAAATGATCATATCTTCATCAGGAAAAATAGTAGGATTGTCGGTAACGGCATTTATCTCCATCCTAAAAACATAGGAAACATAGGCAATCGAATCTTTTGAGGCACCGTGCACCTGCGGAATACAACGGAAAGAATAGGGATCCTGCACATGCTTTTTCGGGCGATTGATCAGCTCGCTGCCATCCAAAATTTGCCTGATACGGGCAGCAGTCCTGATCTGTCCACGGTGGTGCCTGATCTGATGTACCAGGTCGTGAAAGGGTTCAATCCTTCCATCAAAGGCATCCAGCGAAAGCGCAGCGATAATATCAGCCAACCTTGACAATTTAAATACCCTCAGGCAAAGATAAACCCCATAAGCACTCATAAATTGGGTTCCATTCAGCAATGCAAGCCCTTCTTTCGAATGGAGGTGAATAGGTTTCCAACCCAATGATTTCAGCACCTCAGCCGAAGCCTGTTTTTTTCCCTGGTAATAAACTTCTCCCATGCCAATCAATGGCAGGCTCATGTGCGCCAAGGGAGCCAGGTCGCCCGAAGCACCCAGCGATCCCTGCTGGTAAACCACAGGAATAATATCATGGTTAAAGAAATCAATTAAACGCTGCACCGTTGAAAGCTGAACGCCGGAATGACCGTATGACAAAGCGTGCACTTTCAGCATCAACATCAGTTTTACGATTTCCTGTGGCACTTCGTCGCCCATTCCACAGGCATGCGACATCACCAGGTTTTCTTGCAATTGGTTCAGGTCTTCCCTCGAAATACTCACATCATGCAGTGCCCCAAACCCTGTATTGATGCCATAAATGGGTTCATCGCTATTTTCCATTTTGTTGTCGAGATATTCGCGGCATTTTACAATTTTTGCTGTTGCTTCGTCAGACAAATTTAGTTTATAGGATTCAATAAAAATCCTTTCGATATCTTCGAAGTTCAATAGTTTCGAGCTGATCTGGTGTACTTTCATGGTGGAATAATTATTATTTGAATGCAAAAGTAGCTTAATTAAAAATTTGTTGATGCCTTTGTTGGAAATGGAAAGGTGGTAGGTGAAGGGCGTAGAGCGAAGGGCAGGGAGCTTAGAGTAAATAATTGTGCGGGAAGAAACGTTAAGAAAAAAAAGGAAGGTCAAATAGTTGATCCCACTCCGAAAAGTCTAAACATAAAAGAATGCCACAAAATCACTAACACACAAAAGCTCACAAAATTTAGTGTCCCGCACGTGCGGGATAGTGATTTTGTGCTTTGGTGGCAAAAAAACACTTTTCGGAGTGAGCTCAATAGTTGGAAGTTAAAGCCTAATTTTTCTGTGATCTTTGCTTATTATTTTTGATAAAAATAGTAGTATCGAAAAGAAAACTTCGAACGGATAGCAGCGATGATGAAAGGATGATAAAAGTAAAAAGCTATTTTTGCACGAAAATATTCCCATGGAAAAAGAGAAAGCTACTATCGAAGTCCTGCAACAACAATTAGAAAACGAAAGCGGCCTGATTATTTATTTTTACAGCGATAAATGTGCGCCATGCATCAGCCTGCGGCCAAAGATTTCGCAGATGGTAGAAGACAATTTCCCTGAGATGAAGCTAACTTTCATCAATTCTGAAAATCATCCTGAAGTTACCGGAAATTTTGGCGTTTTTGCCAACCCAACACTTATTGTCTTCTTCGAAGGGAAGGAATTCCGTCGCTATAGCAAATATATTTCCATTAATGAGCTTGGTGGCGACATTGAAAGAGTATATAATATGGTTTTTTCAGAATAGATTCTGCTTGCTGGATACTGTTGGGTGGTGCGCTTTCTCACCGATTAAAGTTCCCGCGGTATGGCCAGTTGCTTTTTTCTTGCAGGATGCTTTTTGATTTGTATATGTCTAATTTTTTCACTTCTTTGTCATAATGACCCCGATACGCCAATTGGCTATGATTTGCATGTTAGGCACTTTGGCTTCATCTTGAAAGGTTATGTAGTCTTTTGTGTCACAGTAATCCAAGATTTGTCAAAGCCTATAGATTTCAAAACTTTTTCTTTGTCTAAAGGTTTAGGTTGTTTCATGTTTACAATCAGCCTTTTTTTTGGCACATTTTCAATTATAGTAAACTGAGAACCATGTGGTTGCCAAGTAAAAGTGTGTTCTCTTGTTTTCTTGCAGGTTCCTACAAGATTATTATTCTTATTCCATTCCCAATTGTAGAGTTCATAATCATAGCGAATAGTGTCAAACTCAAAAACTACAACTTCATTTAAATCATTAGATTTGATTAGAACAACTGTGCGCAAATGTTTAAATTTTTCTCGAATTGCTGAGACTCTTTCATTCCATATTTCAAGAACGAGTTTGCCAATAAATCCAGCACCTGCTTTTTGATCACTACGTTCTCCAAAAGAATAATTAGGAGAGTTACGACCTGAAATTAACCGTACCTTTTTCTGAGTGGATGGTCTGGTTGCCTTAACAGATTTAGCACCCCAAGCGGTATTACCCATTACTACATCGTCAAGTCCAACATTAGATGGCTTCCAGTCAGCACCAATACAGTTTGCGAAAATATTTTCCCATTCTGAACCTTCAAGTTCTGGTTTCCCCTTTGAGGCAAGTAAGTAGATTAACTCTTTACCAAGTAAAAAAGGAAATTCCTTCGGAAATTCATTTAGAGGAAAAGCCGAAACAGATTTATGTACTGTTCTTAGTTTGGGAGATTTATTATTTTCCATAAACTATTTCATATTCTCTTAAAACTGAACTCATTTCCATTGAGGTTGCAACATATGGCAGCAATTTTAAGATAACGGCTTTTACAATATTTACAGGTACGGCATTCCCAGCTTGTTTCTTTGCTTGGCTGTCAGACACCACAATTTTATAAGTATCAGGAAAGCCTTGTAAACGTAGCATTTCTCTTGGTGTTAAACGTCGCTCTCCGTTAACGAGTAAGTAATTATATGAAGCACCGGCACGTAGTGCACAAGAGTATGGGTAAGAAGAAATATTCCCAGATTTATTTTCGTGCCAAATAGATAATTTATATGCTGACTTATGCTTCTCTTTACGTTTTTTTGCAATATAATCAGATGCAAAATGTTTCTTATCAACTTTTCTTTCAATAAGATCTGATAAGGGTTTAAATGGTCTTATGGGTGAAGGATAGCTGAATAATATTGGATCTTTGTGTCCAATAATTATAACACGTTCACGTTTTTGAGGAAGTCCATAGTCAAGTGCATTTAATACGGCATACTGAACATTATATCCTAATTCCTTTTCCAGGGTTTTAATAATTATTTTCAGTGTTTTTCCACCATCATGACCGACCAATTGCTTTACATTTTCTAAAATAAATGCTTTCGGTTTTTTGTGTTTTATGATTCTAGCAATATCAAAAAATAAAGTGCCACGTATATCATTAAATCCTTGCATTTGTCCAATGATGCTAAATGGTTGGCAAGGAAAACCTGCAAATAAAATATCATGATCAGGAATGTCATTTTCGTCAATCTTAGTGATATCTCCTGTGGGTCTATCACCAAAATTAGCTTCATAACTATCTTGACAATAAGTGTCAATGTCTGATGAAAATACACAATCTGGGATTAGGTCATTTTCGACACAAGCTTGATCCATAGCCGTCCTAAAGCCCCCAATTCCACAAAATAAATCTACAAATTTTATTCTTTCCATTGCTGAATTAATTAAAAGTCAAATTTAACATATTGGTCGTAAAAATGGTGTCTTTTTATCCAAAAATTTTATAGATCATTTGTTAACACCCTGACTTAGTAGCAATTGCGCCAAACTACTACTTATACACACATTTGTAGGCTGATGGCCCGCTAACTTTAACCTTGAATTTTTTGTTGGCTTCCACTATAAATGTTTCGTAGGGTTTATAGCTTTTCCATTCGGTTTCACCGGGGAGTTGAACCACGAGTTCGCCCGATGTAACGGTCATGTATTCTACAGTTGAAGTTCCAAATTCATACTCACCTTTTGCCATAACACCAATTGTTACCGGGCCTTCGATGTTTTCAAATGCCAGTGATTTTACATTTCCGTCGAAATATTCGTTTACTTTAAACATGATAATTTACTTTTTTGATTTTAAAATTTATTGAAAAGCAAAAGTATTATTCCAATGGAAGAAAAGCATGAACAGGAGAAAAAAAACTGATTGAAGTTAACTCAAAATCCTGTCCATTGCCCAATTGGTCCTGGCGGCAGTTTCGCCTGTGCTGGGGCATTTTCCTTTGCCCAACAATTCATCAACAATGGTTTGGATTAATGGCTGCTGGATGTGAACAGGATTAGCGAGATCAAAAATCTGCTTGCCGGATGCCGTTTCTAAAACCACAGGATCATTCCCAAAAGTAGCAAAAGTAATCTTGCCCTTATCGCCCACAATTTCAGTCCGGTCCAATTTATCATATGCCGAAAAGCACCAGGCACCGGTTCCCTGAACGCCATTTGAAAATATGAAATTCCCAATCACCATATCTTCAGTAGGATATAATTCAGCCTGGTTTGCTGAATTCCCCTGGGCAAAAATGATGTGCCCGAAATAGAATTGCAGAATATCCAGGGTATGACAGGCAAGGTCAACAAAATAACCACCACCGGAAACTTCAGGGTTTGTACGCCAATTCTCCTTTTTTTCCAAATCAATTTTAGCAGGAGGCATATAAAGTGTAGTGTTTACGAAGCGCACATTTCCAATTTCACCGCTATCGATCAGTGATCTGATTTTAAGAAACTGCGGCAAAGCCCGCCGGTAATAAGCAATAAACAATGGCACTCCTGCATTTTTGCAAGCGGCATTCATTTCTTTGCATTGCCACATATCCAAAGCCATGGGCTTTTCCACATAAACCGGCTTGCCGGCTTCGGCAGCCATGATTACGTAATCCTTGTGGCTTGATGGTGGAGTGGCAACATAAATGATGTCAACTTCGGGGTCATTGATCAGTTGCCCTGCATCGCTATACCATGTGTGGACCTGATGCCTTCTGGCATAATCCTGTGCTTTGATGGCATTTCGGGACATCACGGCCAGAAGTGTAGAATGTTCAGCCAATTGAAACCCAGGGCCACTTTTTACTTCCGTTACATTACCGCAGCCAATCATTCCCCACCTGATGGTTTTCATATCTAAAAGTTTTTTCAAAGATACTTCGATAATTTGAAAATTTGACGATGAGCAAATTTGTGCATTGCATCATTATACGAAAAATTAAAGCCCTGCCTCGTGGCAAGGCTGGCACTTCGTGGGAAGCAACAGATCTACAAAATATCGTATTGTTAATAGACGTTTCAAGGTCCGCCAGCATCTCTTTCGCATAGCTTCAGTGGAGCAAAGCCGGCGGACGCTTGAAAGTCAGAGGCCTGACCTTGGAACGTGCGGAGCACTTTCAAGCGTCAAAACATGGATGACTTAACATTAGAGTTTTGTTAGTACCGAAGCTCCAGAAATATCAATGTTGCCTAAAACCGGGTCTCCATAATATTTCAATACTGAAGCGCCGCTGAGTTTTGCATCCAAATGATCGAGTACAAAAATGGTAGCTACTGATGCACCGGAAAGATCCAGGTCTGCAACATTCACTTCAAAGCTTCCGATATTAATAATGCTGGCGCCGCTGCCATATAGCGAAAGATTTGTGGCGAATCCACCAACATTCATTTCGCTGGCACCCGAAAGTTCAACATTCCAATTTTCAACTCCAATCATTCCCCCAAAAATGGATGCCCCCGACAAGTTGAGACTGAGATCCGATAATTCCGAAAAACCATTTATGGAACTCATTGATGCCCCACGGCCTTTCAGGTCGGTAATGTTTGGCATATAAATCTCTGCTGTTATGCTGCCAAATTTGTAGTTACGCCCATCTTCCAATGATATTACCAGCCAATCACCTGTGGTAAAAACATCAAGGTATTTTGCCAGGTTGTCGTCAACGGTTATTTGTACATAAAAACTATCAGCTTCATGTATGTTTGCTATCAAGGCATCACTTACATCAATCTGGCTGAAATTGTTGTACGAATAATTCACATCCATATAAGTACCCGAGCCCTTAATTGTGCCCGAACTGTCATCATCCTTATCACATCCCCAAAATTGAAAGATTGTTATGGCAAAAGCTGCAAGTATTAAAAATTGTTTTTTCATAGTTTCTAAAGTTTTATTCTTAATGTCTTTCATTTAATGACGAGAATTATTCCGATAGGTTGCGGAGTGTGAGTTTTTGTTAGGGAATTACGAGATTGTTAAATTGTTGTATTGTTAAATTGCTGCAATTCTTCAGTTGACAATTGCTTAAGGGATGCAAGCCCCCAGGCACGAGGGGATAGCGGCCCTGATTTCAGTGGGATATTTCTAACCAGAGTTTCCATCCCCTTACCTTCGGTTGGGGCTTTAAACCCTTATCTATAAATTGTTGTATTTCATCAGTATAACAATTTAGCAATTTAACCATCACCAGAAATAAAAACAATTTGCATTGGCATCACCAAACTGGCCTCGCTCCTACCCTACCTCAAACCTAAAAAACTCCCCATCATCATATTCTTTCTGTCCAAACCACCAGCCGGCATTTCCTTTTGCAGGAATGACAATTCCTTTTCTTTTAACCTCAGATTCAACATTTACCCCAAAGGTAATGTAATCCCAAATTTTTGTATCACCGGGATTTCCCCAACGTTCGGCGAAAGCCTTTTTTAATGAACCATCTTCACCTATAATTAAATGTAGTGGTTTGTTTTCCTGGTAAAGATCCCAGCTAAGGGTGATTTCATTTTCAGAAATTACTTCCCATTTTACTTTTGGATGGATTAAAAGATGAGGTGTAAAAAGGGCTTCAAGCATCGCACGGCCTTCAGCAGACCTAGTTACATCCGGGCCTTCGGCTTTGTTTACGGGAATGAAATTAAACAAAGTCCATTGCATCGCCCCCTGGTTTTCCAGGAAATAGTCGAAACCTTTTACGGGGAGGATTCCCATTTTAACTGTCGCTTCCCAAAGAAAACCTTTGAATGGATTTGCATAAAGCACCGATTTAAACTGCGACCAATTCACCAGTTTAATGATGCCCTTCATGGGTGTGATACTGTGGGTGACAGCTGGAATGCCATCAGGAAGATGATACCTGAGATAGCGCGACACCGGCTCAGGATAAGTCTTAAGCAATTCTATGCGATCGATGCCATCGGATTCCTGATTCGTCAGGTTTTTAATAATCTCTTCTTTAGTCATCGCTATCAAGTGTTTGTTGACGCTCAGAATTAAGCCTGAGCTTAAGGACGTCAGGGCGGGAATAATGTCCTGTTGCATCAAAATTCTGCCTTTCCATCCTGATCTTTTCAGATTGGATTTCTACTGTAAATAAATCTTCGGTGTTGACCTGTGGCGACAGGATCCACTCGGCGTCAGGCCCTGCAACACAAGAACCCCCATCGGTCATCTCTTCCGGCATTTGGTCGATAATTTCGTTGTAGAACGGAAGATTGACAGGGATGTTTTCTTTGCGCATCAATGCCGAAACGGATATAACATAGGATCGCGATTCTTTTGCTATGAATTTTGTTATATCTTCGGTATTCCTTACGCTGCCCGGCCATACAGCAATGTGCACATCCTCACCCTGTGCATAAAGTGCAGTGCGGGGAAGCGGCATCCAATTTTCCCAACAATTCAATCCACCCAAAGTAAAGTTGCCCATTTTATGGCACTTCAGCCCGTTGCCATCACCAATTGACCACACCAGCCTTTCGTCGTAAGTTGGCATCAGTTTGCGGTGCACCGATTGAATTACACCGCCTTTATCGATATAAACCAGTGAGCAATACAAACTGTGTCCCCGGTTGGCAGGACGTTCTATCATTCCCAAATAAACTGAAGTACGATTTCTTAACGCAGCTTCACAAATATTGTTCAATTCACCATCTTCGATGCAAACGGATTGATCGGCGTAGTGGGCAAAAATCTTTTTTTGTAGGGGATCATTCCATTTTGCACCTCCGGTTGAAGCAAGCCAAAAAGGGTAGCCTGGTAACAAAGCTTCACCAAATACAACCAGGTCGCAACTTTCTTTGCCAGCCTTATCGATGAATTGAATTATTTTTTCGACGGTCTTTTCTTTGTCGAGCCAAACCGGGGCTATTTGTGCCAGGCCTATTTTGAGGGTTTCGTTGTTTGTTGTCATGTTATGTTTTTACTTCCTGTTTTCAACATTTCAAAATTCATTATTGGGTGTTCGATATTCAAGATTCTCTTTACCTTTTGATGCAGTCGCGCCTTCCCCTTCAAATATTCACTTTCAAAATTCAGAAGAATAAACCGCGAAGGACGCAGAGGGCGCTGAGAAGAATTAAATTCATCTGATCTGTATCTCCTCTATTATATATCATCACATTTTCAAATCCCATCATTCCATCCTTCCAACTACCCACCACTTCAATATTCTACATTCATTATTCGATATTCAAAATTCCCTTTTCCTCCCTTTTTGACACTGGCGTATCCTTCTGACGAAACCAAGTCAGCACCGCAATGGGAAATCGTTTGTCATTAGCCACCCTATTTCCCCTATAAACCTTATACCTTCTTCCCCTTCACTTCCTCTCCCTATTCTCCAGCCTGTACTCATCCTTCTCTTTGCTCTCTTCCAGCATATCTTCAGGGTTGTCGATAACTGGGGATTCCTCCAATGCGCTCCAATCGAATTGCTCATCGAAGGGGTCGAGGGCTTTTTGAGGATCAAACATTCTACTATCAACACCCACAGCTTTATAGGGTGTGAAATCCGGCTCATCCGTAAAAAGATTGGCCAGATCGGTTGCGCCGGCATCATATTGATTGAGGTAGGGAAGCCCGAGGATGTTCCAAAAAGTTTTAAAAATACTTCCAAAACTATAGTGTTGGTGGCCTACAAAATCTCTTTTCGACCACGGTGAAATTACCATCAGCAGGCTGCGGTGAGCGTCCACATGGTCCACACCATTTTGTGCATCGTCTTCGGTGATAACGATGGCCATATTTTTCCAGTATGGAGTTGCCGACAAATATTCGACAATCCTTCCTACTGCCAGGTCATTGTCGGCCATGTAGCTTTCGCGGAAAGGATAACCTGCTTCCGGCCTGTCGCCTGCACCATGGTCGTTGGGGATGATCACTGTAATCATTGATGGCATGGCTGTTTCTGTATCCATCCATTTTTCATCGAATTCTTTTATAAATTGATCAACCCTGAACTGATCTGGAATGGCCATATTGTAAGTGGGGAATGTTTTAGAAGTTCTGTCGAACATTGGCTGTGGGACCGGATAATTTACAAAATGCCTGACTCCGGTATATTTGAACGATTCCTGGTAAACCGCGGGTTCAAACATGATTCCAAATCCAAAATTAAAAAAGTCGATTCCGCTTCTATTGAGGTGTTCCCACATCGAACCTGCCTCGTTATAATCTTCTGGATAAATGGCACCGGCAGCACCGGTCATTCCATAAATTCCGGGTGCGTCAGAATTGTATTTGAAATTCCGGTTTCCGCCATAACTTGCCGGAGTTGTGGATTCGACCCATTCGTTTGGATAAGTGTTAACCAGCCAACGGTGCCCGTCTGCCGACACATCCGAATCCACATAAAAATTATCAGCTATGGCAAATTCCCGGGCGAGTTTCAGGTGATTGGGCATAACGGTAACATTTTGCATCGAATCGGTCTTGGCCCGGTTTGTAAAATTGGCATTGTATCCATAGCGCGCAATCGTTGGGTCGCCATTTCCTTTTTCTATTTGGCCAAATATTTCGTCGTAAGTTCTGTTTTCCTTCGAGATAAAGACAATATATTTAATAGGTGACTCTTTTTCGCCACCAAAAAGTGGCACCGGATTATCATTCCTCCATTGATGTTGCAGGCCGTCGGCATAAGAAACCTGAAAATTATTTTCAACCACCTTTTTGGTCAAATCATTTAATTCCTCATCCGAAGGAACATCAACCATCTGAACTGTTCCTTTCATCAGGCTCCCGATGTAGCTTCCTTCAGGACCATGTTCAAAATCCTTTCCACCATTGGGGCCGCTACCAAAGCCTTTTGCGTTGGCAATAATCAATTTCTTTCCATCAGGTGTTACCTTAAGTTTTGATGGAAACCATCCCGTGGGAATGTGGCCGATCACTCTGAGTGTAGGAATATCAATCACACCAATGGCATTGATGCCTGACTCAGCGACATACAAACGCTTTTGATCCGGTGAAATAGCCAAACCAAATGGAATTACTCCTCTGAAGTGCTTAACAGTTTCGTGTGGTTTGAGGAAAATTTCCGTAACAATGCTGTCAGATTTCGGATCGATTACTGAAATATTGTCGTTGTTGCCATTGCTTACAAAAATGTATTTATCGCTAGCAACAATTGAATTCGGGCTTGACCCGCCAACAGCCGGGATGCCTTCAACCAAATCGCCAACGAGATGGCCCGTTTTTATTTTGGCTGTTACATGTGCTGCCTCAGGGTTGGAAACTTCGATGGCCCAAACCGAAAATGATTCCGGGACATTAGGATCGCCAAGTCCATGAACTTTTACACTATCGGTACGATAACCATATTTAGCTTCTTCGGTATTGTTGCCAAATGGCGGGAATTCAAGTCCCTTTTGATTTGGGTTTTCCATTTCGATGGCCTTGTATTCGAACATGCCCACATTGGCTACATAAACTTTGCGCTGGTTTGGCGAAATTGCAATTCCGAATGGATACCTTCCAACTCCCACCGCTTTTGTTAATTCCAGTGTTTCCGTGTTGATGATCAGCATTTGAAACTGGATTTGATCGACTGCATAAAGCCATTTACCATCTGCAGAAATTACCATATCACCGATATATCCATCTCTCACTTCATTCCCCGAAGGCCTTTTTGAACAATCAATAATTCCTATTTTTTCTCCTGATTGACTGTCAAATAGATAAATCTTATTGTCCTGCCCTCCCGAAACATAAATCACTGAATCATCTGGTGAAAATGCCAAGCCCATGAAAACTGATGCGATCACCCCCCGCTCGCTGGAAGACCCTGGTGGGATTTGTTGAACCTCGGGAATTTCGCCTGAAAGGTTACGAATAATTGTTATCGATAAAGGATTGGTACCTGAGTTAGCGGTAACCGCCATATTTCCATTATTGCTGATTTCGATGCCAAAGGGATGAGGTGCCACAAGGATTGATTTTCCGATGGGTGTTACCAGCCTTCCGTTTGGAATAACTGTGGTCCCATCCATATCGATTTGTGTGATCCT
>Ga0075120_10002268_pt1 | contig 14131 bp, 13 predicted proteins | sample AntAceMetag02UKL_FD_69792 | JGI IMG/M metagenome (GOLD analysis project Ga0075120, IMG submission 69792) | Saline lake microbial communities from Ace Lake, Antarctica - Antarctic Ace Lake Metagenome 02UKL | ecosystem: Environmental > Aquatic > Non-marine Saline and Alkaline > Saline | place... | reverse complement strand
AATACATGCAAACTTCGAGGGCAGATCAAAGCGGCCAAAATTCTTTACCGGACTTTTAAAGAGTTCGTTTTCGGAACTTCTGATTTCTTTAAAAGAGGCGTACGTCGAGCAGGTATGCTTCTGCCAAAGCCCATACGATTCTTCATTGATCCAGCCTGCTCCGAAAACAGCCATACTGCACCTCTACTCCCTATTCCTTTTCAACAACAGTGCCGCATTGGTCCCGCCAAATCCTGAATTGGTTGAAAGAATCCACCCCGGACCACACACCTGGTTTTCCGGCGAGGCCCAACCGACCGCTTCCTCATCAGGCTCCTGCAAACCAACCGTTCCCGGCACAATCCCCGTCTTCGCGACCTGCAAGGCCAGCAGCGCCTCAATCAATCCCGCACTACCCATGGTATGCCCCGTGCCCCCTTTGATCGAAAAGGTCGGGCGGGCCTGCTCAAAGACAGCCTTAAAGGCCTTTAGCTCCATCGAGTCGTTATACACCGTCCCAGTTCCATGCGCACAAACCGCACGCACCTCGTTGGCCGAGGCACCACTCGTTTGAAAGGCCAGCTCAATCGCGTGTTTCAACCCGGCCCCATCGCGCGAGGGACCGGTCATGTGGTTGGCATCATTGCTCATGCCCCACCCCATGACCTCACCGAGGATGGGTTGGCCTAACCGCTGCGCTAGGTCCGCCGACATCATCAAAACGTAACCGGCACCTTCCCCAAGGGAAAGCCCGTCGCGGTGTCGATCAAACGGACGCGCCACCTCCGGGCTCAGTGCACGCAGCGCTGAAAATCCTGAAAAAACAAATTCGGTCACACAATCACAGGCCACCACTAGCACAGACGCTTCGATTCCGGATCGGATCAAGGAAGCGGCTTGCGCGATAGCGGCCGTCGATGAGGCACAGGCCGATGAAATCACCAGGCCCTTCTTCAAGCCGCCACAACACTGACTAACCTGCTCAAGCAGGATCGTCATACGACTATCAGCAAGATCTTTTCTCTGTTCAACGATCCCCCGCTCCAGCACATCAATTTCACCGGTGGTGGTTGCCAACAACAGTTTTGTTGAAGCAGGCCACTCATGCGGGCCGTGCTTCAGCATGGGCCGGAGCATTTGCATGACCAGTGAATCAGGGGCATGGACATCCAATGAATCAATCAAGGCCGCCTTCCGGCAGGCAAACGCCTCCACCGGGAAACGATCAACCGGGCGTATGGCAGACTGCCCGGCGCACACCCCCGCCCAAAGACAATCAAGCCCTGGCCCATACGCCGTGATTACATCAGCCGCAACGATGACCGCCCTCACTGCATGTCCTCAAATTCGCCATCCAGCCAGCGTTGCCGTGTTTCATCAAAAAGCGGTGGAGGCACATAAAAGGGTTGATTGGATTTTCCGTCCACGAACAACTGCACGGTATAGCCCGTGGCGGCAATGGAGCCATCCGCTTTGCGAATAATGTATTCAATATTGATGCGCGCCGCGTCCGACCAGAGCAGCTCGGCACTGATGGTAAAATCCTCATCCAGCAACAAGGGTTGGCGGTAATCCACATGACATTGGACAATGGGCACCGCCAGACGCTCCTCCACAAACCGCTGATAGGATAATCCGCACCGACGACGCAGCTCCGTTCCTATTTCTTCAAAGAAGGCGACGTAGTGCCCGTGCCAGACGATCCACATACTATCCACTTCACGAAATTGAACGCGTCGTGACAACGTCAATTTCAAGGAAGCTGTCGCATCCGCATCGCGCTTAAAGTGTTGGATTTTTCTACGTGCTGACATGCCCTGCTTCCTTATCATTACTAACTGGATGAAACGTTCATTCTATTGGTTCTCACCGGATCGACACAAGGCCTCATTTTCGGATGCGCTTATTGCTGTAGGCAAATCGCAGGAAATACAGACCGTTTACCAAGAATCGCTTCCAACTATCGGGTGATTTCCACAGCATGGCTACATACCCAAGCAAAACCTTCGGCCGCATATAATGAGCCTTATAGAAGTTGATGAACAGCTTCTCCAACCGTTCTTTGGTCATCCCTTCCGGGACAAAAACCGTCTGCATACAATCCATTTTTTCCCAGTCCTCCTCAAAGGTCCCCAAGGAATGAATAGTCTCATATAACGGCGACCCGGGAAAAGGGGTAAACTTGGCCAAATTAAAATCGTCAATGGGGTGAGAAAACACAAAGTCCATACTCTTGCGAACCGTTGCTTCGGTTTCACCCGGCAACCCGATCATTAATAATCCTTTGGTGCGTATTCCATTCTTTTTAATCAATCGGATGGTATGCGAAAGCAACTCAATATCCGCATTCTGACGATGACGGGACAACAACGTCAGGTCCGCTGTTTCAATCCCCAGACTGGCCATCCAGCAACCGGCTTGTTTCATCATCCCCAGCAACTCGTCATCCACATGCTCGGCACGTACCGCGCAGTTGAACGTCATATCCAGCGGCTGATTGATCAGCATCGTACAAAGTTGTTTCACCCGGTCCCGGTTGAACGTGAATTGGTCATCATAAAAATTCAGGTGCCTAATACCAAAGCGTTCTTTGAGATAGCTCATGTGTTTGTATAGATACTCGGCTGAATTATACCGAAATGTGCGCCGGAAGACGGAGCGATCACAGTAGCTGCATGCGTAGGGACACCCGCGACTAGAAATACAACTGGAATTGGGCACGGTGGGATAATTAAAGATCGGCAGCGTGTAGCGATCAGGATAACCCTTGAGCTTCTCATAAGCCGGAAACGGAAGGCTATCCAACTCAAGCGGCTCGCGATACCCATTAAAGACAGCCTGTCCATTCTGCCGGTATATCAGACCTTTGATCTCTCCAGGCTCTTCCCCCCGTCGTTGAATCAGTTCCAGGAAGGTGGCCTCCCCTTCCCCAACCACCGTAAAGTCGATCTCCGTGAATCGCTCCAGAATCGACTCTTTCAGTGCGGAGACATGCGCCCCACCCACAACCACCTGAATGCCCGGCAGGCATTTTTTGGCCAGTCTGGCCACTCGCGTACTATCAGGAAAGGAAGAAGTCGTACTGCTAATCCCCAGAAAGGCAGGCTTCAGATCGAGCAAATAGCCCTGCAACAGGCTGTCTGAATCAGGGGTGGCAAAGTAGTCCACGATGGTTGTATGAATATCGTGCTGTTCCAGATAAGCCGCAATATACGCAAGACCAAGGGGAGGCATGATGTTCGTCAAACGGGAAATATCATGACCGGCACCATCGGCTTTGTAGCCCAGCGGATGAACAAGAATCACCTGATCAGTATTCAGTGGTGCCATATTACAATACCTCCGATGATCATAGGTCTTCCGATGAATTCATGGACATAACTTCCTTCAAGTGTACCTCCAGTCGATATCCATGCCGACGATTGTCCAACAGGATACCTCCCGGCACCCATTTCTGCCCCACAGACTCATACGCATAGTAACGAACACGGCGGATCAGTTCATCCTGTTCATAGATTTTCTTTTCAATCAGCACGAGTTGCTGCCCGGCAAAGAGGTATTCAGTAACGCCCGTGGACGTGCGATCGGTATACCTGATTTCGGTCTTGGTTTTTAGCACGGCGGCATTTTGTGAAGGAACCAGATTAAAATACATATGCTTGATATCCAGTCCAATAGCGGAAGCCACCTCGGCCATGTGTTCGGAGAAATCAGCTATCGCATAGGTACATTCGACCACCCCACCGACCCCTTGCAGCTCGATCAATTTGACACCCATCGGGGTCATGGCAGCCAGAGCAAAACGATCCTGTGCCTGATCCACCGTTAAATATCCCACCGCCGATTGCGTATGCCAACGATACCGGAAAACCGTGGAATTGATCAGTTGATAGCTCGCAGGCAGGCTGGCCTCAAAATCCGTTCGGACAACTCCCGGGTCCATCTGATCAACCGGCACACGTTCCGTGAGCGGAAAGGGTACGGTGGCACAACCGCTCAACAGCAAGACAATCACTGCGGCTACTTTATTCATTCATCCTTCTACCTTTCATGACGATCTATCCACCAGACAAAGTGAAGGGACCACCAGCATCGCCGCTAGATAACCGGAAGCAATTCCGGCAATCAAGGTTAAGCCGACCGAATACAGCGCAGGATGATTTGCAAAAAGCAACACCCCGGCACCCACCAGAGTGGTTACGGCGGATAGACTGACAGCGGCTCCCGTTCCATCCGACATCCGGCGTTGGCAGGCGAAAATAATGAAAATGCCATAATCAATGCAGAGGCCAATCACCACAATACCGGCAATCAAGTTGGCTGCATTCAGCGGATGGTGCAGCATGTTGATAACGGAAAGCATGCCCACCACACCGGTCAGGGCGGGAACCAGGGCCACCAACGCCATGCGAAGATTACGGATAAGCAGGAGGGTGGCCAGGATGACCAGTGCAATAGCAATAAATGCTACCCGTGTTATTTCACGTTTCATAATTGATGCAAAATCACGGTACAGCACCTTGCGGGAAATAAGAAAAGTATGGGCAGGTTCCGTATTGGCGGCCTCCAATGCGGCAACCACTTCTTCGGTGTCAGGAAAAAAGGAAACCACCTGAAAGCCATCCGGTTTAATCTGGACAAAGCGCTCTTTCAATGCAGCAAACAGACGATTGCTTTCGGGTTCATCCATAAACGGCAACGAGGGATACAGGTGTTCAAAGAAGGGCGTAAAGGCCTGCTCACTAAAATGGAATTCAGCTCCTTCCGACTTCAAGAGTGCACGCAATTTTTCCTCGCGGCCATCCTGCCAGAAGGCCGTCCAGGTGGCGCTGTTGAATTGCTGTTGCCCTGGTGACGGCCAGAGCATGGCGAAATTTGCAAAATCCGCCGTCGGCAATTCTTCGGAAAATGCCCGATAGATTCGATTATTAATTTCAAGGGCCTGTGCATAATCAGGATGGGTGACAACAAACAATCCCTGATCGGCCACGCCACGTCCCCAGGTTTCAAAAAAACGATTCTCCGCGTCAATAATAGCGGGGGCCGCACCATCCAGATGCGCAAGATTACTATCAAAAACAACCCTGGGCGCATAGATAAGGCCCGTCCCAAGCACAACCGCAAACACCAGGATGATCGCGACATGTCCTCGCCTGGAAAATCGCATGGTTGGCCCTTGAAATACGGATTTCCCTAACCGCTCCGATGCGTGTTTTTTCAGGAATAAAGGCAATACAAATACGGCATAGAGCAACGAAATAATAATGCTGACCAAGGAGATGAGTCCGAGTTGTCGATAGCCGGGGATACTGGAAAACAGGAAGGCAACAAAAACGCCCATGGTGGTCAGTGCGCCGAGGGTTATGGGTCGGGTCACGCGCTGAATGATGCGGTATTCATTGCCGTGAGTTTTGACGGCAATAAAGATATGAATGCCATAGTCGATCGCGATTCCTGCAATAAACGCGCTTAGTCCAACGACCAACATGGCAATGCGCCCCATGAATATCCATCCGATATTAATCGCAACAGCAACGGCTGCTACAGGAATGAGAAAGACAAAGACCGCTCGCACATCACGAAAAAATAAAAAGAACAGCACTAAGAAAACAAGGGCGGCAATGGTGAATGTGCGTCGGATATCCTGTTGTACAATCTTCTGATTGCTGACCGTGTGTTGATGCCCACAAATAATCGATGTGGTTATCCAAGGGGGCAATTGCGAACTGCAGCGTTGCAGATAGGCCAGCAATTGCTGGGAGCCTGTGTTATCGGTAAGACTAACAGGCGTCTCCAGAATAAGCATGGCATGGCGTCCATCCTCACTGACAAAATGCCCCTCTTTAATGAGAACCCGATAGCCAAAGGAAGAAGAAAGTTTCTGAATGCGGGCAAGAATCCGCCCCTGAATATGCAGAGGGTCAGCGCGGGCCATCGTAGCCATAAAGAACCCTTGTGGCTTAAGTAATTCGCGATACATTTGCTTGAGATGGAGTTTAACGCCAGCTGGGGTCAACTGCTGATCAATGCCAACCAGCTCATTGCTGTCGATCAGAAAAGGGGTGCTGTGGATGAAGAATTGAATATCCTCCATCATCCCCTGCCCTGCCTTGGCGGTTATGACACGAGAGACCAGAGGTGGTTTCAGCATGCCAGCCAACTCATCAATCGACTGCACAAAGCCTTCATCGGCTGGAGGGTCTCCCTCAACCCTTAACTCAAGAACAACTTTACCAGCTAGATTGGCCTCTCTCAACAGTTTGCTTGCGTGCAGTACATCACTATCTTCCGGAAGCATCGGGTCCAGTGAGTCTTCAAATGGAATAAAGAATAAACCAACGACTGCGGCAGCAGTAATCGATAACAACAGCATGAGTATCGGCTGCTTCCGTTGCCGAATAAACGCATACACCGCACAAAAAACATTACTTCCCATTCGCATGAATGCTCCAGGTCGTCTCAGGAAGTACGGGATTGATCAGCGTATCCTTAAAGATCAACGTCGTGGTGTCTCCACTCGCTTCATCGATAACAAGTTGATTCAAATAGTGTTCATCATCAGCAAAGTGGATGACCACCTGCTGAATAACCTTGTGTTCCATGGTGTCGGGTTTTGGGCTAAAGGAAATGATGGTCGGACTCTCCTGCTGCACAACTAGATTGTATTTGTCGGAAAAGGAGGCGTACTGCCCAGAAAACCATCGCGTAAGCTGCTCAAAAACGACCCCTAACACGGGATAATTCGATAAACGCGTTTTTTGGACGTTGCCGGAATCTTCATCCCATTGACTGATGACTCCATCCGCCACCACCAGGGAGTATTTCAGTGGATGCTGAACATGCCAGGCAAAATGGCCCGCGTTATCCAAAGCAATCCAGCCATGCAGCACCATGGGCTTATCAAAGATCGCCAGTTTCTTTTCCTGAGTAAAATGCGTCTTGATTGATTTAATTCCGCTGAACTGTTTTTCCAGACGGCTCAACACCGCCTGATCCTGTTGCGGCAAGGTGGAAAGTTCCGCAGCCTGGCTACCCACTATCGCCATCCAGCAAAAGAAAAGACGAATCATCAGGATATAACTTTTTCTCATGGTCATCCAATCATACGTACAGACTCTCGCGTCCATTACTTATGCCAAATCTTAATATCGCCTTCTGCCAACAACACCTCGTCCCGGCGGATTTCTCCCCGGATGATCGAGAACTCGCCGAACTCAGCTTGCTTCGTGGCGGAAATCGTCAACCGATCGCCCACATGGGCCCGTTTGAATAGTTTAAAATTCCGGGCACCCAGCAAGTATCCCTGGATGCGCTGATCGTCAAAACGATTTGTCCGAAAACCTTCATAGGCGGCAGCCGCCTGAGCCACCATTTCAAAGAAGGCCACTTCATCTAAATCACCTTGTTCATCAACAAATAGACACGTCTCGCTGATCTTTGCCCGCGCTGTTCCGCGTCGTTCCTCCACAGACACCAATTCATCAATCAAACACATGCCGTCTCGTTGCGGAATCAATTGCTCCACAGCGATAGGCAGGCAGGAAATGGCATCCTGACGTTCAATATTTCGCCAGCATAATGGGTCCGAGGCCAGGTAGTCACCCGTAAGCTGATAGGCCGCACCCCGACACCCATAACAATGCGAAGCCTTTTCGCATGCCGCGCAGGGGCCCTTGATCCTCTGCCGATAATTCCGTAAATCCTGCATCACCTCGCTTTCCTGAAGGATGTCGGCCAATGGCTGTTCACGGATGTTTCCCAACGGAATGGTCACACCCACGCAGGGCATGACCTCTCCCTGCGAATTAACCAGACAGGAATACTGGTGACGCAAACATTTATTGCCTACCAGTGGAGGTTGTGGAGTCCATGTTCGCTTGTAGTTGGTGCGGTCCAGTTCTGCAATAACCTCAAACAACTGCTGCACCCGTTCCGACGAAACGTCCAACGCTTTATTTTGCCGGGCATGTCCCTGCGGCGTTATCATCTCCACATACGGTTCAATCTCTTGATCCCGTGCCCATTTCCAGATTTGAGGTAACTCTTCGATGTTCGACTGACAGATCACGGTGCTGATGGCCAGAAATTGTTTAGACGATGGATAGCCCGCTTTTTTCAGGTTGGCTAGCGCGGCCTGTATGTTATCAAAAGCACCCTCATGCCCCGCCAAGTCATTTTGAACCGCCGGATTGAATGAATTCATCTTGAGCACGACGCGCACATTCGCTTTGGCCAACTGCATGGCGCGCGCTTCCGACAAATTGCTCCCATTCGTAAAAACTTCCGTCTGCATATCCTGGGCGTCAATAAACTCAATCAACTCCATAATGCCTGGGTATATCATGGGCTCCCCGCCCAGAATAATGATTTTGCGTGCCCCCAGCGCCTTCGCCTGCATGACCACGTCGCGCATTTCCTCTGAAGTCAGTTCATTCGTGTGGACCAGGCTATCCTGCACGTAGCAATAACGACAGCGATAATTGCAAACCAGGCTGCATTCTATTTCCAGGGACAACAGGCCGCCACGGGCAGCAATTGCTTCTATTTCTTCCGGCGTAAATTCAAATTCTCCAAGACAACTACTGCAGCTCATAGCTCCCCTCATCCAGCTTGGCCACTGTTTCGTTCATGGTTTCCCAGACCGTGGCCTTTAATTTCAAGACCGACATATCGCGGTATTGCTCCGGAAGCAGTGCAGGCATTCGAAGAATGGTGATGTCACCGGGATGAAGAATCAGCGACCCCTTGTGCGGAATGTTCTCATTGCCGGATATGCAGCACATGATAATAGGGACCTCGGCTTTCAATGCCAGCCGAAATATTCCACCGCGAAAGGACCCCATTTTACCGGTGGCCGAGCGGGTTCCTTCTGGAAACGAGATGATGGAAACACCCTCTCGAAGCAGTTGCGTCGCCTGGGCTGAAAATTCGTCAAAGGTCATTTCGTTTATACTTAAATACCCTGCGCACCGGGCGAGCGCGCCAAGAATTGGGATTCGAAAAGGCCAGCGATTCACCACCTGCACTGTATTGGTATGTATCCCGGCAGCAGCCAAACTGGCCATCATAAATCCATCGGACGCCGAGCGGTGATTACAGACGATAATATACGGAGGGGCCAACGCCCCGGGCTCTAGATTCTTACAAGTCACCCGAACAAAGGGACGCGCCATAAAGGTAATAATATTTCCATACCAGCAAATGGCCCGCCGAAAGAGTGCCATGCCGGCGAGGTGGGGGCGACTCAGCGCAAACGGCAGAACTCCGAGAACCATCAGCGGAATGCCCAACACCGTGAAAAGTACAAATCCGAAATAAAACGCTACATTCAGATAGATACATTTCAGGTAATAAATCATATCAGTACGCCATTCGATCTGGTCCAGCACGCGCCGCCTATCAAGCAGCACGGCATCACTGGTCTGCCGCCATCTCCTGCTGAATGGTCAGGATAAACTCAACCACGTCATCTAATGTGCGAATAGAGCGCACCCGTTCATCATCGCGAATCTTGACACTGAATTTCTGCTGTAACGCTACAACCAAATCGACCGTGTCCAGACTATCCAACCCAAGGTCGTCAAAAACAAGGGCCTCCGGCGTCAGGTCCTTTTCATCCAGCTCAAACGACTCAACAAAAACCTTGTTGGTTATGGCTGTCACTTCTGCTTTCGTCATCTTCATAGTCTTCATACTCCATTATCTAAACCGGCACAAACAAGGGTCGCATTGATCCCGCCAAATGCAAAAGCATTCTTCAGCAGACAACGTATCTGCTGTTCTCTGGTTTCGACCACGTGATGGATGGCATTACAATCCGGATCAATGTGTTCCAAATTCAGGGTGGGGAAAATAACGGACTGTTTCATCATGACAAGCGAAATGATCAATTCAATGGCACCGGATGCGCCCAGTGTGTGCCCAATGTTGCCTTTCATGCTGCTTACCGGCACGGAATTGCCGAATAGGCCCCCAATCGCGGCGGCTTCTTCTTTGTCACCATGAACCGTTGAGGTCGCGTGTGCATTGATATAGTCAATATCTTCAACCCGTAGCCCAGCCTGTTTCAAGGCACCTCCCATGCAGCGACTCATGGCCGCTCGACTGGACTGACTGATATGCTCCCCACTTCCACACGTTTCAAAGCCAAGAATTTCCGCATAAATTTTGGCTTGGCGCGCTTTGGCGTGTTCATATTCCTCCACCAGCAGCATGCCGCTGCCCTCTCCACAAATCAGGCCGTCGCGATCGCGGTCGAACGGACGCGATGCCTTCGTCGGATTGTCATTATATCCTGTTGAGGCCGCATAAAGGACATCAAAGGACCCGGTTACCGTGGGATGCAACTCCTCTGTGCCACCACACAAAACCGCTTTTTGGCGTCCCAACCGAATCAGATCATACCCCATTCCGACGGACTGCAATCCTGAAGCACAAGCACCGGAAGGGGCCCATACCGAACCGGTAATCCCCAGATATTGGGCGACATTCATAACTGCCGTATGCGAAATGACCTGAAAAAATTGCATCGCCGTCATTTGGTTCAAGTCAAAATCAGGCAGCATCGTCTCAAAGGTGGCGGACATGGTATTCATGCTGCCCACCGTTGATCCGATCACGCACCCCATACCGCCAGGAAGCAGATCAGCAACAGCCAGCCCGGCATCGGCCAAGGCCTCCTCGGCCGCCTGCACCGAAAAGATACTCATCCGGCTCATGGAACGACGATCCTTACGCGGGATCTTTTTTTCATCAACCAATTCAGCAGGGGCCGCAATCAAACTGCGCAAGCCGATGTATTGTTTGTATTCTTCCATATACTTGGCCGCACTTTTGCCCGCAGCCAATCCAGCGATCAGCGCAGACACATCACGGCCCAAGGGCGATACACACCCGATTCCCGTTATAACCGCTCTCTTTAATGTCATAATCGCTCCTCAATCAATGCCGAGAAATGGTCAGGACCAACGATGCCGCGTACTACCATGACCGAAGTCATTATGACACCCAAAATCCCCGGCAAACCAGCGCTTTGACCCGCCGCATAAAGATTGCGGATCGGCAAAGCACCCACTAGGTTGAACTGACCAATCTTCTGCTTTACTCCGTACACCGCACCGTAAGGCGTGGACATATAATCGCGGTACGTCAACATCGAGGCGGAGTCCAGTATCTTCAGGCTATCTCGGCAATCGGGATAACGCTTGAGTATCCGAGTGCGTATCTCATCGGTCTTTTTCATTTTATAGTCGTTATATTCTGAGGATCGGTGACCTGTGCGCGAGTCTTTCCAGGCGGCCACATCTTCCCAGAATGAAATTTCCGATACATTCATCACCTGCTGCCCGCCTGCCGGGTGATGCAGTAACATGAGTGGCCTTTTGGAAGAGGCGGGATTGAATGATTGCTCTATATCATCATCCGTGCAGATAAGCTCCACCATGGCTCCATCCAACGAAAGATCGGCATTGGGCTGACTGCACGCATATACGGTAAAAAATCCAATGGAAGGCTCATAGGCATTCACGCGATTGGCAAAGGCCTTGGAGACCGATTGCTCCGGCAGTAGTTTCATAATTTCCGCTGGATGTACGGTTAATATACAACGTTCCGCCTCAAGTTCTTCCCCCGTATTCAACACAAACCGCCCGGCCCGCTTTTGAGAGATATCCGCCAATTCGGCGATGTGCGTGTTACAACGTATTTCAACATCAACCCGCTCAAGCTGCTCGCGAAAGGCCTCGATAATTGCTTCTCCACCCCGCGCAACGCGTGCCAACGATTCATGTAAACCAAGCGTCACTCGAGCATGATTGGCAAAACTGATTTGCGAGGGACTAACCCCATAGCAAATGCCATAGGCACTTAGCACTGTTTTGAATTGGATGTTATCGCTTAATCCATCCAGCACCGTGCGTAAACTCACAAAATCTTCATCCAGCGAATGGCCAAAGGTCTCCAGCTTGTCAAAACTCATCCCCGGACTGGAATCACATACATGATGAGCCATTTCAAAATAGCGATCAACGGCACCAGCCTCTGCCGGAAAATATTTCTTACATTCGGCCCGAAAGATGTCTTCGCCGACAGGCAAGTCAAAAACCCGGTTCTCGGATTCAAAAACCAGGCGGCTGGCGCTTTTCGAGTGAGTGAATTCAGGTGAAATCGCATCGCGGACCCCTAATAACCGAAAGGCCTGATCCAGCAGGCCGGATGCGGTAAGCCCGGCAGTAAAGTGAAAGCCAACATCAAAGCTGACCCCCTGGCGTTTAAAGCATTGCATGCACCCGCCGATTCGAGGTGCCTTTTCCAGCAAAAGCACCTTATGGCGGTTCATACCCAGCAACAGGGCCGCCGTTAATCCGCCCATCCCGCTGCCCACTACAATGTCGTCGTATCGTGCCATAACAACCTATATTGCCAATCCGCCATTAACGCCAATAACCTGACCGTGGATATAAGAGGGCTCATCCGTACAAAGATAGTTCACGACCGAGGCAACCTCTTCCGGCGTACCAAACCGTTGTTGAGGAATCAGCGGAAGAATCTTATCGCGGGGCACCTCTGCCGTCATTTCGGTTTCAATCACGCCGGGCGAAACCACATTAACCAAAATATTTTTACGTCCGACTTCCCGGGCCAACGCCTTGGCCGCACCAATTAAACCGGCCTTGGATGCCGAATAATTCACCTGCCCCGCATGCCCACTCTGACCAGATACAGATGAGATCAGAACAATGCGCCCCCGCTTCTTACTCAACATCGAAAACAACACCGTGTGAATCACATTATAAAACCCATTCAAATTCGTGTTGATGACGGATTCCCACTCCTCGCGCGACATCCAAACCAACAGATTATCCCGCGCAATGCCGGCACTAAACACCACGGCATAAGGAACCGTCGTCTGAACGCGCTCACCCAAGGCAGCCTGCGCAGCCTCATAATCCCCCACATCAAAAGAAAACAGCTCGCAGGTACGACCCATACCCGTAATCAACGATCGCACCTCTTCTGCCGCCTCGTGATTGCTATGATAGGTTAACCAGATATCAAAGCCGGATTCCGCCAAACGCAGAGCCGTTGCTCGTCCAATTCCCCGGCTGCCGCCGACGACCAAAGCAATTTCACCAGGTCCAATCACGATCTATTCTCCAAGAGTGTTTCTTAAGGATTGAAAGAATTGCCAATATAATGGAGGCCCTGTCCTGGAGCAACGCATTTCTTGTTGCGAGATGTTTGCTATTGACGCACGCATCGCCCCTATGGTCTGTTTTACACCATTCATAAAAATGGCAACCAGGAAAGGACCAAACCATCATGAAAAAAACCGTATCAACAGGTATCACCTTCACCATGCTGGGTATTCTTTTATTCGCCCATGCCGTCATGGCAGAAGACCTCTTTGAAGGAACGATCAAGGATGCCGGATTGGGAAAATACTCGGTTACGGACAGCAACGGCACTGAATTTCTACTGAACGTATCGAAGCGTGAAACAAGCTATGAGCCCAAATTATGGCGCCCGGCCGATGACGACAAAGTCTCAGCCACCTACTACGAGAAAACAGGCCGTAATGGCGCGATGCTTGTAGCAAAAAAGATAACGCTTTTGAAGGCCGGACCGAATACCATCACAGTCACCAGTCCAGCGACAGTAACCATCTTAGAAACTGGACGCAGCGGCTTCATCACCACACTCACCGACTATGACAACAAGGACCTTAAATTCACACGACAGCGTAACACGAAAATGGTCCCCACGGGTTGGGTCCCCGCACCAGGAGAAAAGGCCATCATCACCTTCCACAAACAGCAGGCCAGATTTGGCTTCAACGTCGCCTACATGGCCGATGAAGTAAGAAAAGCCGATTGAGGGCACCCCTCGTTACGCCGCGCCTCTCTGCGGAAAAGAATTTTCTTCGGGAAGAGGATTCCCTCCCTGCCTTCCATCAAATAACCATCCGCCATTTCGCTCTTGGACGGCACGCGGCCCGCGTGCCTCGACGTCAAAGCCAAAAACCCCTAACCGCCAAAACATCCCAACGCCAGAGTAACTCCACGCGCCCAAGGCGTCGGAGCCCGACGCCCTCCACATCCTGCGCCGCTGGAGGGCGAGCGTCCACGCGAGCCGTTGGGCATGAGACCACCCA
>Ga0075120_10002264_pt1 | contig 14135 bp, 8 predicted proteins | sample AntAceMetag02UKL_FD_69792 | JGI IMG/M metagenome (GOLD analysis project Ga0075120, IMG submission 69792) | Saline lake microbial communities from Ace Lake, Antarctica - Antarctic Ace Lake Metagenome 02UKL | ecosystem: Environmental > Aquatic > Non-marine Saline and Alkaline > Saline | place... | reverse complement strand
GATAAAGCTTTAAAGATCATCCCTGAAGCGATAGTGAGTGATGAAGAAGCGATGGCAGACTTGCAGGCTGAAGCTCGCACCATGATCTCTCTCAATCATAACAGCATAGTGCGTGTTTATGACTTCCATGATATCGGAGCAGTTAAATACATTGATATGGAATTCGTGGAAGGCAAAACACTCACCAAATTAAAGCTGGAACATCCAAATAAACAAGTACCAGAATCCAAGGTAAAAGAACTTGCAATCAAGATAGCCGAAGGTATGGTCTATGCTCATTCCAAAGGAATCATCCATAAAGATATCAAACCTCAGAATGTAATGCTGAACAAAGATGGTGAAGTTAAGATAATGGATTTTGGTATTGCAGAGACAGTGCGCACCAGCATGAGCCGCCTGCAAAACTCCTCGTCATCTGGCACACTGGTTTACATGAGCCCGGAGCAGATCAACGGAGAAAACGTAGGAAAAGAATCTGATATATATTCATTCGGAGTAATGCTTTATGAATTGCTGAGCGGACATCCACCCTTTTATACCGGAGATATCAATTTTCAGATACTGACAAAACCAGCTAAAAGGTTAGAGCATATTTCATCTGATCTTGCTGATATTATTGCAAAATGCCTGGAAAAAGATTATAAAAACAGGTTCAAGGAATTTCTGAAAGTAAAAGACAGTCTTTCTGGTAACAAAGATGTTAGTAAGAAACCGCAAAAAGTTACAACAGTTGTTAAAATAAATCAAAAACCAACCGAAAAGCAGAGGAAGAAGATGCCTTTGTCACTGATCATCATCTTAGCCATTATAGTTTTAATGATCAGCGGATATCTACTCAAGCAGGCATTTCCAGAACCGGTGATGATCCCGGAAGTAACTGGTATGCAGTACGATGAAGCAAACCGATTACTTAAAGATAACGGACTTGAAAGCCGCAGAGGTGAAAGCATAAAGACATTTGCAGAACGTGATGATAAAGTAGCAGCCCAATATCCGGCTTCTCATAGCGAAGTGAAAAAAGGAACTGAATTACGGCTGGACGTCTATGATCTGTGGACAAAGCTGCCTGATGTAAATGGTAAATCACTCGATGCTGCCAGATCAGCTTTGAAAGAAAAAGGAATAATAGTAAAATCTACTAAAGAAGCCTTTCATCCGAAAATAAAAAAAGACAAGGTAATTGAAATCGATGGTGAACCAAATGAGCTGGCAGTAGGCAGCTCGGTTATATTATTACTCTCCAACGGAATAGAGATGATTCTGGTAAAAGGTGGGAGCTATAATATTGGATCGACAGATGGAGAAAGTGACTGGCTGCCAGTTCACCCTGTAACAGTGAACGATTTTTATATTGGCAAGTATGAGGTAACACAGGAGCAATATAAGAAGGTGATGGGGAATAATCCGTCACATTTCACAAGTTCAGTAAAGAATGTGCCAGTGGATAGTGTAAGCTGGTATAATGCAGTGGAGTTCTGTAATAAGCAGAGTGAGAAGGAAGGGCTTGAGAAGTGTTATTCTGGTTCAGGAGAAAATATCAAGTGTAATTTCAAAGCAAATGGCTATCGCTTGCCTACTGAAGCAGAATGGGAGTATGCAGCGAAAGGAGGTAATAAAAGCCAGAACTATAAATATGCAGGTAGTAATGATCCTGGTAAGGTAGCTTGGTATTCGGATAATTCAGGCAAAAAAACACATTCAGTTGGAGGTAAGCAGTCAAATGAACTGGGTATTTATGATATGAGTGGAAACGTCTGGGAATGGTGCTGGGATTTGTTTGGAGAAAGAAGGGCAGAGACTGATCCGGATGAAATTACAACGGGCTATGTGTATCTTACGGATCGGGATGGCAATATTGTTCCCCCCGACACGAGCTGGCAGTTGGCTTTACGTGCGTGTCGTGGTGGCGGCTGGAGCAGCGACGCCAGGGGCTGCAGGTCGGTTAGTCGTGACGATGGGGATTCCAGCCACAGCTACGACTGCATAGGCTTTCGCCTTGTCCGTAATCCAGATTAGAAGCAGGATTTACGGGATTGAATAGATTCTATGGATCAAGAATGTGCAGGATTAAGGTGGATAGTAAATTGAAATATTGAGTTGAGATGCGGTAGCAGATCGACTTAAGATCGGACTTAGTGGATGATTGTTCTCAAGTTCCCGATGAATGGGGACAGGCGTTTCCCCTGAGCACAGGTTCTTTACTCGATAACTTAGCGAGGAGATTATGACAATTCTGATTCAGACGAAGAAGGATATTTTGGAGTTGCTTATTATTAGTTTTAGGTTGGAGATGATTGACAGGATATGTAAATATTAGTAATATTGTATAGATAAAATAAGTATTTATAAGAATTAAGAGGGGATTATGCCTTATTGCGGTAATTGTGGTAAAAAATTCAGTGATCATTTAAAGTTCTGTCCACACTGTGGAGAGCCTAATGCTTTGCTGTCTGAGAAAATTGATAATACTGCTATAGAGAGTAAACCATTCCCGGAACAGACTTCAAGTGAGTTTGTAACCCAGATGAGAAGTGATAAACAGGTTTACGGAGTAGTTAATCTGGAGAATTTGCCTGCAGGTCATATAATTGATGAGCGTTATGAGATAAAGGAAAAGCTGGGTCAGGGAGGTTTTGGAGCTGTATATCTGGCTCATGATCAGGTGATGGGGATAGATAAAGCCCTGAAGATCATACCGGAAGCAGTCAGTAGTGATAAAGAAGCAATGTTTGATTTGCAGCAAGAAGCCAGGACAATGATCGCCTTGAACCATCCTAATATCGTGCGGGTTTATGATTTCCATAACTCAGGGAATATCAAGTATATTGATATGGAATATGTGGATGGCAAAACACTTAGTGAAATAAAACTGGAATATCCGGATAAATGCGTGCCGGAAGAGAGAGTTAAAGAGCTGGCTATTAAGATTGCAAAAGGCATGGCGTATGCTCATGAAAGTAATGTACTGCATAAGGACATCAAACCACAAAATATCAAAGTGAATAGCAAAGGCGAGATCAAGATCATGGATTTTGGCATAGCAGAGACAGTACGAACAAGTATGAGCCGTTTGCAGAGTTCTTCAGCATCTGGCACTTTAGTTTACATGAGCCCGGAGCAGATCAGGGGGTGGAATGTCGGCAAAGAATCTGATATTTATTCTTTTGGAATTGTTCTATATGATTTGCTGTGCGGTCATCCGCCTTTTTATAAAGGAGATATCAGATATCAGATTATTAATGAAGATTTAGTAAATCCTGAATGTATATCTGATAGCATGTACACACTAATTGATAAATGCTTAGTAAAGAATTATAAAGAGAGGATAGCCAGTTTTAATTTGATAATTACATATTTTACTGATTTCAGTAGTAAGATTGAAGATATTAGTAATAAAACCAAAGACTATGAAGATGAAATAATAGATTTTTCTGCAAAAGATAGTGACCTTGAAAATTTAAAAAAAGGAAGCGTAAAAATTAAAAGCGATGTCGGAGGACAACCAATATATTTGAATAATAGTAAGACTGAATTTGTAACTCCTCATATATTTGAAAATTTAATTTTAGGAAAAGATTACATATTTCAAATAGATGGAGACTATTTTTCAGAAGTAAAAATTATATCAGTTAGTTCATTGGAACTAATTGAAGAAAAATTTAAAGTAAAAAAGAAGGAATTTAATGTCATTAAAGAATTGCCAAAATGCATTATAACTATATTTATTTCACTTTATGTATATTTTTTACTGATTACCAATTATGTAGATAATGTAATAGTTGGGAACATCTTAACATTTATAATTATTGTTATTATAATATTTATGGTGTCAGATTTTAATGAGAAGTTTAAAAAATACTATAAAAAAAATGGTATTAGCCAGTTAGCTAAAGTAAAAATAATTACGCATCCAAAAGGATGCAGTATTTTTTTTAATGGAAGATTACAACCTAAATTATCTACCTTGAGAATGGACTATATTGCAGGGGATTATTTATTAGAAATACAAAAAGATGGTTATGAAGCATATAGTAAAAAAATCTTTATAAGTAATTCTAGTTTTAACAAATTCAATATAATACTGAAATCTATAATGGGTTCTGTTGAGGTATTAAGTGAGATTGATAATCTAAAAATTTATTTAAATGGTAAGGAAACGCAATATAAGACTCCCCATGTATTTGAAAATATAATCCCAAATAAAGAGTATACGATACAGATAAAGGATATTTATAGATCTGATGTTAGAGAATTTATATTAAAACCTAAGCAACCCCTTTCAATTGAATTACCACTGAAAAAGTCAAATTTTAAATTACTTAAAGTATCAAAGGATCTAATTTGGGGATTATTAATCTCAATATTTGGATTGTTTCTATTTTCTTATAATACTATGATTAGCATTATTTTTGGTATCTTCCTTATATTGATTGGAGTTGGAACAATAATTGGTTCTGTAGATTATATAAAAAAGTTCTTTAGAAATAAAAGAATTTAGTAAATGAAAATATAATTTGAAGTGAAAAAGATAGAAAATAATCAACTTGTATGTGGCTAACTAAATATTAAAATATCTTCTGAAGAGTGCACTGTTTCTGGATAACCCACTCGGTTCTACATTTGGTTCGTACCTCAAAAAAACCATTCATTTTGAGCTTAACTGGTGAAACCGCTTTATAGAAAGAGAAAGTGAAGAGCATTTTTTACTAAGAAGTAAGGATGTTAAGATGAGAACTTGATTATTAATTACATCTATAATTAGAGTATCTTGGTTTGTATTAATCATTAAATTAATTATATTTGTGATTGACAGCATTTTGCTGATACTTATTAGTGTGATTATATTACCGAGAAATGTTATGAGGAGATTATGCCGTTTTGCAAGAAATGTGGGAAGAAATTAGATGACGATGCAGCTTTTTGCCCGAAATGCGGGACACCAGCCGATAAAGAAGAAACCATAATTCCAGAACCAGATAATGATATTTACCAAACGCAGATCAGAGACAGTAAAGCATCTTATGGCATCTTAAATTTGGAAAAACTACCAAAAGGTCATATAATTGATGAGCGTTATGAGATAAAAGAAAAACTGGGTCAGGGTGGATTTGGAACAGTATATTTGGCTTATGATCTGGTGATGGGGATAGATAAGGCACTAAAGATCATTCCGGAAGCAGTGAGCAGTGACAAAGAAGCAATGTTTGATCTGCAGAAAGAGGCACGGACAATGATCGCTTTGAACCATCCCAATATCGTGCGGGTTTATGATTTTCATAATTCGGGGAATATCAAGTACATTGATATGGAATATGTGGATGGCAAAACTTTAAGTGAGATCAAGATGGAGTATCCCGATAAACGCGTACCTGAAGATAGAGTAAAAGAACTTGCTATAAAAATATCTGAAGGAATGGCTTATGCTCATGATAATAAAGTACTGCATAAGGACATCAAACCCCAGAACATCAAAGTTAACAGTAAAGGCGAGATCAAGATAATGGATTTTGGGATAGCAGAAACCGTACGAACCAGTATGAGCCGTCTGCAAAATTCTTCATCTTCTGGCACATTAGTTTATATGAGTCCGGAGCAGATACGGGGTAAAGATGTAGGCAAAGAATCTGATATTTATTCTTATGGAGCAATGCTTTATGAATTGTTGTGCGGTCATCCACCTTTTTATAAGGGAGATATCAGTTATCAGATTTTAAATGAAAAACCAGATGAAATAGATAACATATCATTACAATTATCAGCAATTGTTAAAAAAAGTTTGACGAAGGATTACACGAAAAGATTTAGAAAATTTGAAGATGTTATTGGCATATTAAAATCAGAAAGTGATTTGTCTGATGGACAAATAATTATTCAGAAAGAAAAAGAAGATTATCCGGAAAATAAAAAAGTAAGTAATATCCCTGAAATTAGTAGAATTGAAATGGTCAATGTAGCAGGAGACTTCACTACTAAAAATAAAAAGAAAAAACACATATCAGTATCTTTTATTATATTTTTGTTAATAGTAATTTGTATAGCAACAGCAATAAGTATTCAGATGTTTAATACTCACGCAATGAATTCAGACCGTTGGAGACTAGTAGGGAACCTCCAGACCTTAGGTGCACAGGTAATGCAGTATTATCGAACTCCTTGTAGTCAAGGTGGTGGCGGATACCGTATTGAAAAAGGTGATACTGCGACTATTGCAACATTTATAGGATGGGAGGCAACTTATGATACGTGGGATTCTGGGACATTTACTTTAACAATACCCGCATATAATACAGTCAGAATTGTTGGCAAAGGAACTCGTATTGGTAATGATGGGACAAGTAATGTTCATGCAACTTTAACAGTAACTTGTTATGCCTCCTCACCACTAAAGACAGTGATCGAAAATTGATGGGTATTGAAATATGATATATACATCAATAGCATATACGTTCGTAGAGCGAGGTTGAAACAGGTTGTGTAAAGACTGAAGCCCAGTCCGAAATACAGAAATCTATTTGCTATCAAGTGTGTAGCTGAGTGGCAATTGGTACTACACTGCCAGTAGTTGTCGGACGGCTAATCGCGACTACGTCAGTTCTGGCGGCAGCGGTAGCTACCTTGGCTTCCGCGTAGTTCTCAGTTCAAAATGAAATGAAGTGAATGGTGTCAGCTATAGGCTGATAAAAATAGTGATTAGTGAGAAATTTTGTTAATAAGAGTTAAAAGGAAATTATGCCTTATTGCGGTAATTGTGGTAAAAAATTCAGTGATCATTTAAATTTCTGTCCACACTGTGGAGAGCCTAATGATTTGCTGTCTGAGACAATTGATAATAACACTGCCGAGAGTAAACCATTCCCAGAACAGGCTTCAGGCGAGTTTGTTACTCAGATAAGAGGTGATCAGCAGGTTTATGGCAGGCTAAATCTGGAGTATCTGCTGGCTGGTCACGTGATCCACAAAAGGTATGAGATAAAAGAGAAACTGGGTCAGGGTGGCTTTGGAGCTGTATATCTGGTTTATGACAAAGTGATGGGAATAGATAAAGCCCTGAAGATCATACCAGAAGTTGTGAGCAGTGATAAAGAAGCGATGTTTGATCTGCAGAAAGAAGCACGGACCATGATCGCTTTGAATCACGCTAATATCGTAAGGGTCTATGATTTCCATAATTTAGGGACTATCAAGTATATTTATATGGAATACGTGGATGGCAAAACTTTGCGCGAAATAAAACTGGAATATCCTGATAAATGCGTGCCGGAAGAGAGAGTGAAAGAGCTTGCTATTAAAATTGCCAAAGGTATGGCCTATGCCCATGATAATAATGTACTGCATAAGGATATCAAACCACAAAATATAAAAGTAAACAGCAAAGGCGAGATCAAAATCATGGATTTTGGCATAGCAGAAACAGTACGAACCAGTATGAGCAGACTGCAGAATTCTTCGTCATCTGGCACATTGGTTTACATGAGTCCAGAGCAGATCAACGGAGAAAACGTAGGAAAAGAATCTGATATCTATTCATTCGGAGCAATGCTCTATGAACTGCTAAGCGGTCATCCACCCTTTTATACCGGAGATATCAATTTCCAGATACTGACAAAACCAGCTAAAAGGCTGGAGCATATTTCATCTGATCATGCTGATATCATTGCAAAATGCCTTGAAAAAGATTATAAATTGAGGTTCAAGGAATTTCTGAAAGTAAAAGACAGTCTTTCTGGTAACAACGTTGTTAGTAAGAAACCGCAAAAAATCACACCAGTTGTTCCAGTAATACAAAAACAAGAGATGAAAGAAAAAAAAGCTAATAAAGAAAAAGATAAAATAAATATTCTTACATTTATAAACTATATTAAACTATTGGGATTACAAATATTAATAATAGGGATTATCTATTTAGTGAGATACAGGTTATTGAGATATCTTTTTATTGGTCCACCTTATATTTTAATATCCATTACATTTTGTATTGCTTTATCAATAATTGGGTTTTGTAATGCCTTATTATTACAAAAGATTGATAATAAGATATCAAAAAAAGAAATCTTGTTAATATCATTAGGAGGGTTATTAAGTGGAATTATATACTCAATATTATCATTTAGGTTTTCAATATTATCATTAAGGTCTAATAGGTTAACATATAGTATTATTCTCATAATTCCATTATGTTTAATCATTATAAATGTTTTTACTATAATTGCCTTGAAAGGAATATATCCATACTTTAGGAAAAAAGATGGTTGGACTATAATATTGAGTTGGTTTGTACCACAATTATTTGTTTTTATCATAGAAACAAATTCTGGTTATTATATGTTGCTATCATTTAGCCTTATTATTTATAATTTCGTAATATTAAAGGTAATGCAAGATAATAATACACGGATGCAAAAGGAACAGAGTAATGAAATTGAAAAAGAAAGTTTATAGCATAATAGTTTTTATTGTATTTACTATGGGAATAATTATATCATTAACTAACCCCATTAAATATTATTTCACGGATAAGAAAATTGCTGAATTGCCAGAGCATATAACTTATAAACAGGCAATAATTTTTGAATTGCCTGAAGATATAAATAAAAAGGCATCAGAAGCCAATTGCAATGCTAATATAAAAGAAATTGAAGTTAATGAAGATGAATTAATAATGTTACCATATCTTCAGGAAGACTTGAATATTGCTTTCACTAATTATAAAAAATGGAATGTGCAGATTAGTGAAGAGTTAAAAGAGAAATTTAGAGCAAACAAAGACAGATCAATTGAAACATGGGGAAAAATGCCTGGATTTATGGAATTGATGGCAGAATCTGTGTCAGATGAAATGAAAACAGAAGTGCTTACAAGATATATTGCAGAAGTGAAAATCGAAAAAATTAAAACAAAAACTGTGAATGACCTTACATTGATTTTATCGGTAAATGATCAATTCAATAACCTTAATATATTTAAGATTCGTAAAACATTTTCTGATCCAGCCAATATAGATAAATTTGAGAAGTTACAAGAAAAGAAACAGCAATCGCTTTCTTTACTCAGGGAGAAAAGCAGGCGGGGATTGTATTCGTCAGGAGCTCTCCTTACTTTGCTGATCATACTTTTTTTAGTATCATTTATAATATCTTATCGCACAAAGTTGAAAGAAGATAAGAAGCAGGATTATCTTCGGAATCAGATTTTGCTCCGGCAGGAACTCATTGATAATGGACATTTTGTGGCAGCATTGGAGCTGGCAGACCGGTATCTGGAATATTTTCCAGATGATATAGAGATCAAGGCATTTCGGGAGCGGCTTCTGGATGTAACTAATAATGACCCCAAAAAAGCTCAGGTAGCTTATGTGGAGGCAAAGAAACTGCAATTGCGTTTGGAAAATCGGGGACATGGGAATTATCTTAGTAATGAGGAAAAAGAATATTTGGCAATATTGCTGCCCTATCATCCGGAACTGGAGAGTTCTTATATAAAGATGATCGGTTATGAAGAGGAAGACCGTATCAGGGCAGAATTTGATATCAAGTACAGAGAACTTGTGGAAATAATACGTCTACGGAAATGGACTATGGCAGAACAGGAAGTAAGATTTTTGCAGAAAGCTTATCCTGAAAATGAGCAAATAACTGATTTGCAGGAAGAAATTTCCCAAGCAATAGAACACTCTGAAATTAAACTAAAAGATATCAAGGCGATTATTGGTGAAGCAGATATTTATGAAATTCACAAAGAGCTGGACGAGTTACTAACAGACCACATTGATAATGAGGCAGCACTGGAAATGAAAAATATATTGAATAACAGCAAAGTGTTAGAAGGTATTTTTCTGGAAAGTGATAAAGGAATTATACTGCCAGTTTTCTGTAAATCAGAAGTTATATTAGGTAGAGAAGATGAGGGAGTGAAGGTAGATATTGCTATAGACAGCAAATATATCAGCAGACCTCATCTTAAAATGGAATTGATAGAAGGGAAATTATATCTGGAAGACCTGAACAGCTCAGGTGGCAGTTATAAAGCAGGAGAGAAAATTGACCGGACAGAGATAACGAATAATCAAACAGTTACTTTGGCAAAGGTTATTGACCTTAATATTTGTCTGCAAAAAGTTGATAATTGGGTTAGTTGTGTTATTATGGAATGCGCAGATAAGAGCTGGGCAATAATAGATAAAGAAATGAAATTCAGTATAAAGGGAAATAAACTTGACCTTAGTCAATCAGATAATATCCTGAAGTTGCAAGATCCGTTGATCATTTACCGTAATGGTAATAGCACAGATATTTTACAGGATGGGGCTATGGTAAATATAAATGGGAATGAATACAGAGTTAAGTTCATTTAAAGGAGTAGTAAATGAGATATTGTAAAATAGTGATTTTAATCAGTTTAATATTAGTTCTTACCAGTTGCAGTTCAAGCAATTTAAAGAAAAATGAAGAGATAAAACCAAAGCCAATACCACCAGCAATAACCCATGCACAGATCAAAATGGAAGAAAAAAACGATAAAATTAGACATGAAATAGAGATGATCAAAGCCGACGAGGAATATTATTATGGAATAGACTCAGCAGATATTACGGAAACAGGTTACTCTACTGCCGCTTCCTTGGCTAAGAGAGGTGCTAAAAGCGATTTGGCTTCTAAGATTAAATCTGCCGTAAAAGTTGAAATAAATCGCTATCTACAGGTAAAGTCAAATCAGACGGGAAAAGTATTTAAAGAAATTATTGAAGAAGAGATAGAAAAGAAGAGCAATATATATACTGATGTTGTTTTAGAAAATCTGGTTAATGAAACACTTTATACTGATTATCCCCAAAAGGGAGTTATAACCTGCGTAATTCAAAAATCAAAGCAGGAATATAATGAAAAAGTCACAAGCCAGATCGAAGCAAACATAAATAATATCGTTTCTATCATAAAATACGGAAACGAAATGTTTTCCTCAGGAAAATACATCGCTGCTGTGCATGAATGGGTATCCGCCAGAGGTATTCAGGAAAATATCTTTGGCAAACTGCCTATACAGGCAGATATTGATGATGATGAGCAAAATGAAGACCTTACAGCCTACCTGAATAATCGGGTTAATAAGTTTTTCGATAGTATCATAATCAGCCTGTACGATGAAGATACTTATTCCTATGATAATCAGGGAATACTAAATAGAAAGCCCACAATTATAGCTAACTACAAGAATGAGGATGGCTGGAAACAAAGCATTGCCAAGCTGCCTTTAAAGGCTAATACTGTTCGGGGAAGGGTTGATATGCAAACCAGTTTTATCTCGGGAGAATACGGTCAAAGCGAGCTGAATATCCATAATATTGATGCCAGCTATCCGCTTACTACACTCAAAATCGAAGTTGATACAGACAAAATCGAAAACATCGATAAACTCCCTTCGATCTCAACCCTGGATATCAATCTGCAAAGAATGAGAACGATAACCATCTCTGTCAGTTATAAAAACGGCTCATCGATAACCACACCTCGCAGCTTAAATCAAGAGATTAAGTCTCAGGTACTCTCTAAAGGATTTTCTGCCACCGAAATTTCTATTACACACCAGAATTTAGGTCAATTAGATCTTAATCAGATTAACGCTACCAATGCCGATATCTTTCTGCAAATTTATCTGGAAGCCGACAATGCCTCTACTGTAGGGGGATATAATAATATGTATGTGACAAGTGGGCAAGGTATTGTGTCTCTTTACCGCATGCCGCAAGGAATTTTAATTGCTTCTGAACCTATAAGCAAGGAGGAAGGTTTTGGAGCTTCAGCTGAAAATGCCGGAATAACCGCCTTTGGAAAACTTGAACCTAAAGTAAATAAAATTGTTCAGCAAATATTGAATAAATTGTAATTTTGCATCTCTATCAGGAGAAATAAATGAGTTTACATTGCAGTAAATGTGGTAAAAATATCAGTAATACGGTTAATTTCTGCCCTTATTGCGGAACAGAAGCTCCGCGTTGTACTATCATTGCCGGAGCAGAAGATAAAGAAGTTATAGATAATCCCCGCTACTGTCCGGAATGTGGGAAACCGAATATTACTGATGCTTTGTATTGCAGTGATTGCAGCGCCGCTATCTTCCATCATCCTCAGCAGGTAAATATGTTTTGCGGAAAGTGCGGAATGAAGAACAGCAGCAGGGCAAAAATCTGTATCAGTTGTGGGATGAAGTTCAGCGACTGGTTTGATATGAAAGGTGAAATTGCCAAAGAGCTTGGATATGCCGGAGATTTGAGTATTATAGAAAAGATGACCGGCATCACTTATCACTTTATACTCAGGCAAAAGTTTACAATAGGTAGATGTTCTAATAATGATCTTGTTATCCCATGCAATTGGGTTTCCGGACATCATTGTATATTCAATTTTGATAAAAACCAGTTAATTGACAGCAGTCGTAATGGTACATATATTAATCGTCACCCAGATAAAATTGATTCAGTACCTGCATCTTATGTAAATGAATTTAATATAGCTGGTTCATTTACATTTCCTGTGATAAAATCTACTAATTATTTCATAACTCATTTAGGCGCAATAATTGATGAGCCGGATTGCCGCCGTAATGGTGATGGTAATGTATTTGATCAGCTTAGGAAAACCTATTATATACTCTTTAAGGGAGATTTCGAAATAAATATTCAAAAATTTGATGGTGTGGTTCTGGATAAATTAAAACCTGATTCTAATTATTATACTATTAATCTGGAGAATAACAGGTATTATTATACTGATAAAGCACGTAACATCTTTAATAAGTTGATAGTTAAGAATGCTGTAAATTTACCAGATAATTGGGAACTTATCAATGTAAACTAATAATGTTAAATTTAGGTCAATCATCAAGGATGAGACTGTTCAACTTATCCATAATACTATAAGTCATATATGATTTTACAGCACAATATATAAACCGACAGGCTAAAATTCACTGGATAATATAAGTCCGGCAGTGCCGTCAGAGCTTCTTTTTGATTCGGGAAATCTGGTCTGGAGTGTACCTGTTGATGAAGATTTTGCTTGTTTTAGCATTTATCGGGATGGTGACTTGCTGGATTACAGTACAGAGCCAATAATGAATATTATCGGAGAGTCAGGTGACTATCAGGTTGCAGCAGTTGATTGTCATGCTAATGAAAGTGACCTTTCGTCTGCAGTTTCTGGGGGTTATCCCTATGGAGATATTGATCATAACCAGGAAGTGGAAGCGATGGATGCATCAATGGTATTACAGTATTTCTGTTTGATAGTCACAGATTGGGAAGAATGGCAGATTGAGGTTGGTGACGTTGATGGTAATGGTGTATTGGAAGCATATGACGCAGCCCTGATTCTCAGGTATGTGGTTGGCTTTATTGATGAATTTCCAGTAGAACAGGACAGTAGGAAAAATTAAGAATGAATCAATTTAGGGGCAGTCTTTGATTCTGCCCCTTTTTTCTATTAGCCAATTTGAGTTCTCTTGGAGAAGAGAGAGTTCCAGATTGGAACCTCCCTAGTTATAAGGCTCTTCTATAGTAATTCATCTTTTAAATTCTGGAATAAAAAAGAATTGAATTTACTGTATTTTTCCTATGGAAACATTTGGTACTTATTTTCTGAATTTACTACTTTCACTGGAATATACGAAGAATCTCTGAAAAAAGTATTCCCTAATTTATCTTTATATTTGTGTGATCCAACTCTATGTTTTATCTCTAAATCATTAAGTCTAATCTTTATACTGTGACTTCTTAACTTAGAAGTTTAAATTTCATACAGCATCAATGGATTGAAAAAGACGAACAGGGAAATATAATTAATCCCTAAAAAACTACTGCCGGATCTGTTTGAAGGTATCGACCAGCATATCTTAGATCAGTTTATGACTCAGTACAATTTAGCGGATGGTGGAGCAGCGATGTCAGCTTATGCAAAACTGCAATTTTCTCAGTTATCAAGCGTAGAAGGGCCTCGAGTGATTAAGGGCTTACTTAAATACTGTGAGCTTGATACATTTGCTATGGTTATGATAATGGAAGAGTGGCTGCAGCTCGTTTCTCTATATAACCGCACTATAGAAGCCTAATTATCCAATATAATTACCACTAGTAAACAACCGAT
>Ga0075120_10002259_pt1 | contig 14147 bp, 12 predicted proteins | sample AntAceMetag02UKL_FD_69792 | JGI IMG/M metagenome (GOLD analysis project Ga0075120, IMG submission 69792) | Saline lake microbial communities from Ace Lake, Antarctica - Antarctic Ace Lake Metagenome 02UKL | ecosystem: Environmental > Aquatic > Non-marine Saline and Alkaline > Saline | place... | reverse complement strand
AATGGTGGAAAAAAATATGCATGCGTAACAAAGCCGCTGGATGGTATGAATATTATTATCAATAGAGATGATTTAAAAAAAATTGAGAAAGAAAATATAAAAAAATATAAAGCAATGATAAAGGATACAGCTAAAAGGTGTAATTGTAATTGTTCCGAGAAAACAGATACTTGTTGTTAAAAGGGACATAGTGTATTTTTTGTCTCTTTAGTGAAACACCAATCCCTGAACTCCTCTAAAAAGCTGCGAAACTCGCCTAACACAGGTAGCTTAAATCTTGCTTTGAATTCATCAGTCTATTTTTTGTAATAATTTCCGAAAAATTAGAATGCAATAATATTACAAGGAATAACTTTCGAAAAAAGATATGATGTTTTTGTTTTTTCATACCTTATAGGGTATAAATTAATATGTTTTGATAGTTATTATACCCTTTTAGGTATATTTTGAGTTTAAAGATGTTATTTTCATACCTTATAGGGTATGAAAATAATAATTTATACTTGACATTATACCCTATGAGGTATATATTTTAAGATAACAAGGAGATTACTATGGAGAGTATCGGATTAAAAATAAAAGAGTTGAGATTGAAAGCCAATTTAACACAGGTTGAATTGGCAAAAAGGATTGGGGTAGGGCTCCGTTTTATCAGAGAATTGGAATGGGGTAAACCAACTATCAGGCTTGATAAGCTTAATCAAGTTCTTCAATTTTTTGGCTATCATATTGAGATTATAAAAAATGGAAGATAGTAAATTTAGAAAAGCGCTTGTTCTATTTAAAAACCAAGAGGCTGGGATCTTAGAAGAGATTGAGAAGGGATATAGGTTTACATATAAAGACAGCTTCATTAAGAGTTATCATTCTATCTCTGTCTCTCTGCCAAAAGAGCAGATAATCTTTGAAGATGGAGCCCTCTTTCCTTTCTTTTTAGGACTTTTACCGGAAGGCTGGTATCTTGAAATTGTCAGTAAGATAATGAAAATAGATAAAGATAATAAATTTGAACTTTTGCTTGCTACATGTGAAGATACCATAGGTGCAGTTACAATAAAGGAGATTCAATAAGATTATGCGCTGCTATTCTTGCGGCAAAGAAGTTAACAGCAGAGAGAGCCATCATGCTGCTTGTTTGAGAAAACTTTTTGGGGTGGATTATCTGCCGGAGATTGATTTAAGTTTGATGGAGGTAAATATTAAAGCTCAGCAAATGGCAGGTAAATTATCAATATCCGGAATGCAGCCGAAACTTTCAGTAAAATTAAACAAGAAGAATAAGCAGTTAGAAGTTGTACCTGAAGGAGGAGAATATATTTTAAAACCACAAACTAATACATTTCTTAATATTCCTGAAAATGAAAATTTATGTATGACTATAGCTGATAATTTAGGAATAGATACTCCGCCGCATTCTTTAATCAAGTTAAAAGATGAAACGTGGGCATATATTATAAAAAGATTTGATAGAGAGAGAGGGGTGAAAAAACATCAGGAAGATTTTTGTCAAATACTAGGAGTAGGAGAGGAAAGAAAATATAATGGGACTGTAGAGCAGATAGCAGAGAGACTTGCTGTAATCTCTGAAGTTCCAGGCCTTGATTTGCAATTATTTTTTGAAAGATTATTATTCTTCTTTCTCATAGGCAACGGCGATGCGCACCTAAAGAATTTTTCTATCACCTATAATCAAGAAGGCAGTATTCGATTAGCTCCTGCTTATGATATAGTCTCTTCAAGGTTAGCAATACCAAATGAAAAAGAAGAGCTTGCTATCTCTATAAATGGAAAGAAGAACGATATAGAGCGTAAAGATTTTGATATTTTTGCAAGTTCTTTTAAAATAAACAGCAGTATCTGCTATGAGAATATTATAAAAATAACAGTAATTGATGAATTAATCTCTGAGCTGCAATTGCCGGAAGATCAAAAAATTAGAATGCATGAAATAGTTTCAGCAAGATATGCAAAGATTAATTAATACGGGGAATCATGGGAAAAATATTTCTTAGCTGTTTATGCTGCATGGGAATATTATTAATATGCCTGAAATATATTGATATTTAATATGAAGAGCGAACTATCTAATTTTATTACCGAGATTATCGATAAAGACTTACTTGATGGTAAGTATGAGAAGAGGGTCCATACAAGATTTCCCCCTGAGCCGAATGGTTACCTCCACATAGGTCATGCCAAGTCGATCTGTCTTAATTTTGGATTGGCCAAGAAATATCAGGGGCTATGCAATCTCCGTTTCGATGATACAAATCCCAGTAAAGAGGAGATTGAATATGTTGAGTCTATAAAAGAGGATATAGGCTGGCTTGGTTTTAACTGGGAAGATAGAGAGTATTTTGCATCGGACTATTTTGAAAAGTTTTATCAGGCTGCTATAGATCTTATTAAGAATGGCAAGGCCTATATCTGTGATTTATCAACGGATGAGATAAGAGAACATCGCGGTACATTGACAACTCCTGGTAAGAACAGCCCTTATAGAGATAGACTGGTTGAAGAGAATCTAGATCTATTTAACCGGATGAGAGAGGGTGAGTTTAAAGACGGCTTCTGCGTATTAAGAGCTAAGATAGATATGGCCCATTCTAATATTCTTATGCGCGACCCGGTCCTGTATAGAATTAAAAGAGAGCAGCATCATAGAACTGGTGACGGTTGGGTGATATATCCGATGTATGACTTCGCTCATTGTCTAAGCGACTCTTTTGAAAATATAACTCATTCAATCTGTACTCTTGAGTTTGAAAACAACAGGCCGTTATATGACTGGATATTAGATCAGCTCGATTATTACCATCCTCAGCAGATTGAGTTTGCAAGGCTGAATCTCTCCTTTACTGTCGTGAGTAAAAGAAAGTTATTAGACTTAATTAACTCAGGTGTTGTAGCCGGCTGGGATGATCCCCGGATGCCGACAATATCAGGTTTGAGACGGAGAGGTTATACTTCTAAGTCAATAAGAGATTTCTGCTATAAGATAGGAGTATCTAAGGTAAACAGTCTTATTGATATAAGCTTGCTTGAGAACTCAATTAGGGAGGAGCTTAATAAGACTTCACCAAGAGTCATGGCGGTACTTGATCCCTTAAAGGTTGTAATAGAGAATTATCCAGAAGATAAAGTTGAAGAGCTGGATGCAGTAAATAACCCAGAAGATGAATCTATGGGAACCAGGAAGGTCTCTTTCTCAGATACTCTCTATATTGAAAGAGATGATTTTATGGAGCAGCCTCAAAGTAAGTTCTATCGCTTAGCGCCAGGCCGTGAGGTAAGATTACGCTACGGTTACTTTATAACATGTAATGAAGTTATAAAAGATGATAAAGGCAAAACAATTGAGTTAAGATGCAGTTATGATCCTAAAACCCGTGGAGGAGATGCTCCAGATGGACGTAAGGTTAAAGCAACTATCCACTGGGTCTCAGCTAGAAGTGCAGTTACAGCTGAAGTTCGCCTCTATGATCATCTCTTTTTAAAGCCCAATCCTGATCAGGCAGGGGAGGGAGAGGACTTTAAGTCTAATCTCAATCCTAGTTCTTTAGTTGTTATTAATAATGCTAAACTTGAGAACTCTCTCTCTAATCCAAAAGAAGGAGTGAGATATCAGTTTGAGAGAAAAGGTTATTTTACTTTAGATAAGAACTCAGTAGAAGGAAACCCGGTATTTAATCGTATTGTATCTTTACGTGATAGTTGGGCTAAAATTAGTAAGCAGTAATTGAAATTTAGTAATTAGTTTTAGAATTGAATCTTGACAATTTATTCTCTTAAAGTAATAATGTTATCAATAAATGGAGGTGTAAAATGATTAGAAGTTTCTTAGTTGCTCTTATGGTTTTATCGGTCTTTATAACAGGGTGCTCTACTCTATCCGGCAGAAGAAATTCTAAATTAAGTGATTTTGAGAAACAGCTTGAAGTTTCAGCTCTTCTTAAGTTTGATGATATACCAGTGCCAAGCGGTTTTAAGTTTATTGCAACAGAGTCTTTTGCTTTCCAGACTGATGAGATAAGAGTCGGTCTTCTTAAATATACAGGCAGGGTCTCTCCTGAAGAAGTAGTTGTCTTCTATAAAGAGCAGATGCCCTTATATAATTGGAAGCCTATTAACTTTATAGAGTATGAGAGAAGGATACTTAATTTTGAGAAAGATGAGCAGTCTACAGTCATAACAATAGACGGTAAGGGTTCATCTTCGAGTCTTGTAATAGCTGTCTCACCTCGTTCTGAGAGTGAGTTGTTTGATAGGTAGGCTTATAAACACTGCTTTAAAACCTATTTATTACAAAAAAAGAGTTGATATTACATTGAGAGAAGGTCAATTTATTGTTAATTTTATCTTGACAGGCTTTATAAAGAATATAAAATATTAGTAAGTACAGTTCTTTAAAATATTGGGGATATGATGCCAATCTTAATAGGTTGGCTTCCACTTAAACATCTTCCATTAACTTAAGCTAGGACAAAAGGAGGTGGTGAAAAGAGTAGGTCCAAGGGTTAAAAGGGAAAGATGAAAAGAATATATCGGTAAATACCGTTGTATATTCTTCTCCAGAAAGGGGAAGAAGGCTCGTTAGTAAGGAATTAACGAACCTATGAATTAACTTAAGGAGGAATGTAAATGAAGAAGTTACTAATTATTGCAGCTCTTATGATGCTGGCTACGTCAGCATTTGCAGCTGTACAGAATGTAAAAGTAAGTGGTGATATCACTACTTATGGAGTTGGACAGTATATCTATGATTTAGATGATGATGCTGGTGATGCAGATGTTAGCAGTTACACAGCAGGCGATGAAAACAATTTCTTTGCCACAATCACTCGTTTAAGAGTAGATGCAGACTTAACAGATAATGTTGCAGCTACAATTAGATTGAGCAATGAGAGAGAGTGGGGCGAAGTAGGTCAAGAAAATACTGACGTCAATTTAGACCTTGCTTACATAACATTAAAGGAGATCTTCTATTCACCTTTAACAGTTATGATAGGCCGTCAGGATCTTGCTTACGGTAGCACACTTGTAGTTGGCGATCCTAACACTAATGCGAATGTTGCAGGTGATTCTGATTTAGACAATGCTCCATATTTGAGCAAAGCCAAATCATTTGATGCTATCGTTGGTGTGTTAGATTACGATCCTTGGACAATCGATCTTCTTTATGCAAAAATAAGTGAAATTTACGAAGGTTCAAATGATGAAGATCAGGATATCCTTGGTTTAAATCTTGCTTATGATTTTGCTGATTATGAAGCAGAGACAGAAGCTTATGTGTTTTTTGTTGATGGTGATCAGGCTACAGCATCTGAGGATATAACAGTTCTTGGTTTAAGAGGTAGCTTAGCACCAGCTGATGGTTTAACAATAGGCGCAGAGATTGCAATACAGACTGGCGATTATAGCACTACTCAAGATATGGATGCTTTAGCAGCAACAATTGAAGGTTCATATGTTTGGGATAATGAGTATTCTCCTATGATTAAACTTTGCTATGATTACAGAAGCGGTGACAATGATACTAGCGCTGGTGATTTTGACGCTTGGGATCCGCTCTATGAAGATCAAACCAAAGGTTTGATTGCTGATTATCTCTTTGAGGGTGTAAATGGTGGTGTTAATTCTAATGCTCAAATAATCAACCTTGGCGGTTCATTTCAGCCAACTGAAGATTTGACAATTGCACTTGATTGGTTCAACTATACACTTGATGAGAAACTCAGCTCTGCTCCTAGTACTTGGAATAGCGGCATGGCATCTCAGAGTATAAAATCTACAGAAGATGATCTTGGTAATGAGATTGACCTTGCTATAGTCTATGACTACACAGAAGATGTTGTTATAGGTCTACAGGCTGGTTGGTTTATGCCAGGTGATGTATTTGAAGCTGCTAATGATGATGATGCATTTGCACTCGTTGGTTCTATAGCAGTTAGTTTCTAAAAGTTATTTAGTTTAGTTTTTAAAACCCCCGTAGATTTTTACGGGGGTTTTTCTTTTTCAGCAGCTTTCTTTTATCTAGGTTCATGTAATCCACGTATGATAATGTTCTTTCTGCCATAATACTTTTTTCCATTGAGAGTATTGTGGCAGCTCTTAAAAGGGGGCATTTTAACTTTGGTTTGACAGGTGTTTTTAGGCTGGTTGACTTTCTAGGTTTCTTAGATATAATAGATTCTTCTCATAAGCCGGGATGGCGGAATGGCAGACGCGCATGGTTAAGGACCATGTGAGCTAACGCTTGTGGGGGTTCAAGTCCCCCTCCCGGCATTAACCTCTTCTATCTATTGCGTAGTTGCTTCCAGGAAGTGATTTGGTATACTCTTTTACTTCAGCCCCTCGCTCAGCTACTTCTGCAACATGTTGGAAGTCCATATTTCTATTAGTTACAACAGATACAGTTACAGACATTAAAGGAACATTCTCTTCTTCTCCCTTTCTGTTCTTTGATTCGATGTAGCCTCTATTTAAGTCCTCTTTGGCATAGTAGTAAGTGATCTTTGAATCAAACTTCTTTATAACTGATTTAGATATCTCTTCAGCTCTCTCTGCATCTGTTATTATTACAAAGTCATCTCCTCCGACATGACCTATGAAATCATTTTTTTGGCCTACCTGATCTACTGTCTCAATGAGTACGCGGGCGGTCTCCTGGATTATTCTATCACCTTTTTCAAATCCGTATTTATCGTTATAGGATTTAAACTTATCTAAATCGACATAGCATACTGCAAACTTGTTTTCTGATTTTAACCTGTTCTCGATCTCATTTAATATTGTTACATTGCCGGGTAATCGGGTTAGAGGGTTAGCATCTAAGTCCATCTCAGCACGTCTTAAGATCATCTTGACGCGGGCGATTATCTCTTTCTCATCTGTAGTTTTCACTATATAGTCATCAGCCCCTGCATCTATTCCTTTAATCTTATCAGTCACATCTTCCTTCTTACCTGTAAGCATTATTACAGGGGTGTGGCGTAAGAGTAGGTCTCTTTTTATGAAGCGGCATAGTTCCTCACCATCCATCTCAGGCATAACATAGTCCGTTATGACTAAATCAGGCGGTCTATGAGTAATTTTCTCTATAGCCTCTCTTCCGTTAGAGGCTTCTTCAACATCAAAGCCTTCTGATTTAAATAGTATCGTCAATATATCTCTTATATCAGCATCATCATCTACGACTAAAATTCTTTTAGCCATTTTTTTGTTCCTCTCTTTTTATAGGTAGTTTAAAATAGAAATGGCTTCCTTGTCCAATCTTGCTATTAACCCAGATAGTGCCGCTATGAGCTTCAATGATCTGTTTAACAAGAGAGAGCCCAAGACCTGTTCCTTTCTTCTCTCTGTTTATATTGTTATCAGCTCTGAAGAACTCATTAAATAATTTATCCAGGTCTTTATCGTCAATACCAGCTCCGGTGTCATAGACTTCAAATTTAATATAGCCGTCTTCTGAAGTTAGGTTAAATCCAATTTGCCCAAGTTCGGGAGTGAATTTTAAAGCATTACTGAGCAGGTTGATAAGCACTCTTTCAAGCTGGATTTTATCAACCATTATATTTTCAGTCTCAGCTTCAAATCTGGTTCTAAACTCTATTTTTAACTCTTCTGTCTGAGGAGTTATTATCTCTTCAACGTCTCTTATAACTTCACGCAGTGAGGTATCTTCAATGTGCATTGTTGTCTTACCAGCTTTAATCCTTGAGATATCGAGCAGATTATTTATAAGATTTACGAGCTCATTAGAATGTTTGTTGATCCTCTTTAATCTTTCCTGCTGGTCTTTCTCTAGTTTTCCCAATCTTCCGCTAGCGAGTATTGTTGCATAGCCTTTTATTGAGGTGAGGGGAGTACGCAGCTCATGGGCAACTGCAGATACAAACTCATTCTTAGCCTGGTCTACTACCTGCAGAGCCTTATTTGCTTCCTCCAGCTCTCTGGTTCTCTCTTTGACGCGCTCTTCTAGGTCCTGATAAGATTTCCAAAGTTGCTCATATAGCGATGAATTCTCTATGCTTTGGACGAGCTGGTTTGCTAGGAGAGAGAGTATCTCTATATCCGATTCCGATGGCTTTTGGAATGTCTTTGTATTCCCTATTACCATAACACCGATATGCTTCTCTCTAATAGATAGAGGCATTATAATCATGGATGTTAAGTTGAGTTTTTCAGCTAAAGGAACTAGGCCTTCTGGCATATGGACCTTACTTCCTATATATATAGGTCCTTTTAAGGCTGAGATAGAGTCTATTATATTGTCTGGTATTTCAGGTTCTTCGTCACCGTAGCCGGTAAAATTCTTAACTCGTATACCCTTGCCATCCTCGCTGAATATAAAGAAAGCCAGCTTTTCAAAGCCTAACTCTTCAATATCTTCCTGATCTATGCTCTCTAGTATCTTGTCGGTTTCAAAAGTATTGGATACAGTCTGGGTTATCTTGTAGAGGGTATTTAATGCTTTTAGTTTTTTATCCAGCTCTCTTTGAATTCTCTGGAAGTTAAGGTTTGTATCAACAAGGAGTTTTGACTGGGTTTCAACATCAGCATAGACTCGGCGCATATAATCAAGCTCAGAGAGAAGCTTCTTTTTATTTATTTTCTCTTGGCCAAGAAGTGTAATAAGAAATGTAGCCAGGGTGAGCAGTATAAAAAAAAGTATTAACAAGCCCAGCCCGATATTTATATACATTTAGTCTCTCTTTTCATTTTATTTATATAAGCAGCATTATACTCTCTTTACCCCTACCGCAGCTAGAAGTATTGCTCCGTTTTGGTAGCGGGAGGTATTGGCTAATTTAGAAGAGCCTCCTAGAGGTGCAAACTGTCCCCTTGTATATATTCCGATTATTTTGGTGGTCTCAGGAACTTTTTTCTTTATAAGATTTATCTCAGTATTTATATCCACCCCTAAGATATCTTTGCGTTCTATTCCTGCAACCAATATTATGAACTTAGGGCTTATCTTCTCTTTCTGGAATGGCTCTAAGGCCTGGTTTAAGGCTTTTTCGGTTGCCTCAAGTAAGGTCTTTCTGGTCCCCATCATCAGTCTTAAGTTTTGGTTTTCCGCGACTTGTGAGTCTAGCAATATACTGCCGCCGGGTTCAAAGAACTTAGGAAATCTTATTACATAGTTATCTTTCTCTGCTTCAAGTCCTAAGGGGTATATTGTAGAGATTGAATCCGTATCCTCTTTCCTTAAATCAAGGTGTTTACCCAGATATTGAAAATAGTATTTTAAAGGGCTCATATCATCTAAGTTCTGGACTCTATTAGCCTCTGCTTTCTTTATTTTCTTGGGTAGACCCAGAGGGATCCAGCCATGGTGAGATCCTACTCCGATAACAAGGTTTTCACCTGCAAATAATATCCCAACCACTCCATCTCGGCTGCTCTGGCGGTTAAAAGATACTTCAGTTGGACTTAAAGACGAATCAGACGATACTATACCTCCTACAATAGGAAATCTTACCCCCAGCACTTCTTGCAGCCCTCTTAAGAGTTCTGTTTTTTGGATAAAGCTGTCAGAGCCGAAAACAAGAGCAAGCTTTTTCTGAGATTCTTTTTTATGTGTTTTAGCTTCCAGGGAATCCAATAGCCCCCAGGCCAGGTGATGCCCTGCTACATAAGGGTTCTCGCTTAAGTTCTTGACCATAGATATTGCATGGTAGTAGGAGTGGCCGGATAAGAGATTTAAGACCACAGATCTTTTTTTAAAAGTGTTGTTCATTACATTGGCTTGGGAGTTTATTATTACAAGGTTCTTCTCTCCCAAGGTTGCTTTTATGCCGTCGTTAATCTGCAGTATAGGGTATTCATAATGAGAGAATGCTATTCCTAGCTCAGGGACGTCTACTCCTAGAGATGAGAGGGCTTTGATCGCAGCATTTTTGCCGGCGAAGTAAGCATTGGTATCTGAGCTTATGCCGGTTCCTATTTTTAGAGCCATAAGATTGTTGTTTTTTTAAAATTAATGAATATGTTTATATAATAAAATTTATGTTTAGTTATGTCAATTTTATTAACCGTTGAGGATATTTTTGGTATAATAACGGTAATGAGAAAGTTGTATGATGTCTTACTTCTATTGGTAGTGGTTTTAATTCCGCTACTTTTCTCTAGGGCTACCTTTGAAGTTGTGAGGGTAAAGATCACGTTATTTGAATTGATCTTACCCTGGATCTTCTCCATCTGGCTCTGGCGTAATTTTAAATCCGGATTTAAGGATTTGTCCAAACAGCCTTTTGTGCTGATTTTGGCCGTGGTCTTATTCTATATTCTGGGGTTATTCTTATACTTTAAGAACAGTTTTCATACTGCCTGTTTTGAAAAGCTGCTTTTAAATACTCTATCTCTTGCTCTGATACTCTCTTTAATAGCAGAAAAGCCTAGAAGAGAGCTGCTGCATAAGGCGCTTATCTATCCGGCGCTTCTAGTCTTTGGTTTCGGAGTTTTCCAGGTATTTGGAATAAATATAGCTAATTACGGAGATGAGCTTATCAAGCAATCCAGGATATTCTCAAGCCTTGCAAACCCCAACAACCTGGCACTATATGCTAATATGGTTATCTTCTTAAGCATCTACTGCTACCAGAAGAAGAGAAATTTTATCTATCTTATTATTATAGTTTTTGGGCTCTTTAATTTAATCTTTACAAAGAGCGGGAGCGGCTTGATGTCTTTTGTCTTTGGGCTTCTGATACTTTCTTTCTCTTTAAAGAAAAATATCCGGGTCTTGAGTGTAACTTTATTTGCAGTTATACTCTTCTCCCTGATTATGAGTGTTGTATTACTGAAGACCGAATCTTTATTTTACAGAAGTTATGTTTGGAGCGATGTCTATAGGGCTATAAAAGAGAGACCTTTCACAGGCTGGGGCTTAGGGAGCTTCTCTTCTATATATCCTTATTTTAGAAACCCCAAACTTTTTATCTTACTTCAAGATCACCAGATAGAGTTTTCTCATCCTGAGAATTATTATTTCAATTTAATTATTGAGGGCGGTATCTTGTATCTGTTCTCATTTCTCTTTATGAATATCGCGCTTCTCTATTATCTCTTTAAGCATAAGAGAGGCTCAAGCTTAAGCTTCTGTTATTGTGCCATCTTAGGTTCTATGTTATTCCAGAATCTATTCTCACAGAGCTTCTATAGTTTTACTCCCTATTTTTTATACCTGATAATATTTGCTTTAGCGATGCGTGAGGTCAAGATTAGTTCAGCCAAAAGAGTTAATATAGTCAAGCTTCGGGTTCCAATCATCTCACTCTTTATTGCACTGAATATAGTAACTAATTATTATGCTTTGCGGTTTTTTATCTCTGATAGCTGCTTAAGAAAGGCGGTCTATTATTCTCAGCTCAGAAAGCTGTCCCGCGCAGAGCCTCTTTATAAGAAGTCGATAGAGTATAATTATTTTAATGCTCTGCCTCACTATCTTCTTGGGAACCTCTATTTAGAAGATGGGAATGAGGCCAATCTCTATCAGGCTTTGAGGCATTATAATAACGTAGAGCATATGGTCGGGAATTATCTTCAGCTCTATGCTTTTAAGGCGCTTGCTTACAGCAGGCTAGGGGACAAAGAGGGAATGAATCTCTATTTTAAAAAGATGGAATACAGCGACCCTTATCTCCATAGACAGTTCAAACATTATATTGAATTTAAGGATTAATTATTATAATATAGGGTTACAAAAAGAGAGGTTTCTATGGCTGAAGAAGAGAGAGAGTTAGATTCTGAAGAAGAGAGCTCTGAGATTGAAGAGAGAGATCTATCAGGTTTAGACGGAGATCAGGATCTTATATTAAATGAAGCGATTAAAAAAGACGGGCAGCCTTCTTTTATAAAAGAGAAGGGTTTAGAAGAGCTCCTTATAGATAGAGGTCTTCTTACAGATGAGCAGCTTGACTCAGTTAAGGCTGAGTCCAAAGAGACTGGAAAAACCTTAAAAGACATATTGATCGAGAGCGGCTTTATCTCTCAGGAGCATATGCCCATCCTCTTAGGTGTTGAGCTTGGGGTTAAGAGTGTAGATCTATCCAGTTTTATCATAGAGCCTGAAATAGCCGCTCTTGTTCCTGAATCAACGGTAAGAAAGCTAAAGGTTCTTCCCTTATTTAAAGAGGGCAATAGTTTAACAGTTGCCATGGCTGATCCGACTGATGTTAGGATTATCGATGAGCTGCACCGCGAGACATCTCTCATGATTGAACCGGTACTTGCATCTGATATGGAGATTGTAAGGACGATCGACCAGACTTATGGTACAGCCGACACAATCTATGAGGTTGTCAAAGGTATTGACGAGAAGAAGCTCTTAAGTTCAAAAGAGGCAGGAGAGGAAGCCCCGATAGTTAAACTTACCAACCTTCTCATAGTTCAGGCTGTAAGAGATAGGGCCTCGGATATTCATATTGAACCTGAAGAGAAGATGGTTAGAGTCAGATACAGGATTGACGGAGTCTTACATAGAGTTGTATCATTGCCAAAGTTTTTACAGATGCCTATTACTTCACGTATAAAGATTATGGCTGATTTAGATATTGCAGAGCGCAGGCTTCCGCAGGATGGAAGGATCAGGATGGATGTAGGTAATAAGTCTATAGATTTACGAGTCTCTCTGCAGCCGACATTATTTGGTGAAAATCTTGTAATGAGAATATTAGATAAATCCAGCATTATGATAGGTATTGAGAGCTTGGGGTTTTCAAAAAACGATTTCAATACCTTTGCAGATGTTGTACGCACGCCGCATGGAATGATTCTTGTAACAGGCCCTACGGGGAGTGGAAAGACAACGACGCTCTATTCTGCTATTAATAGGATAAATACAGAAGATAGAAGTATTATGACAATGGAAGATCCTACAGAATATCAGATTCCTCTTGTTAGGCAGACCCAAGTTAATCCTCAGATAGGCCTTACTTATGCTGCCGGGTTACGCGCGATATTGAGGCAGGATCCTGATATTATAATGGTAGGTGAAGTCAGGGATTTAGAGACGGCCGAGATAGCTATCCATGCTGCTTTAACAGGCCACTTAGTCTTCTCAACCTTACATACTAATGATGCTGCCTCTGCTTTTACAAGGCTTATCGATATGGGTGTCGAAGCTTTTCTAGCCTCTAGTTCTATAGCAGCTGTTATAGCCCAGCGTCTTATCAGGGTGATATGTGAGAATTGTAAGAAAGAGCATAAACCTTCCGAGGCAGCATTAGGTGAGCTGGGTATTAGAGATAGAGATAATGTTGTTTTTTATGAGGGTGTTGGCTGTCCGCTTTGTAAAGGTACAGGCTATAAGGGAAGGATTGGAATATTCTCCATTCTAAGATCGACTTCCAGGATTCAGGAGCTTGTAGTCTCCCGCGCTCCGGCTACTGACATCGATAAGGTGGCCAGATCAGAGGGTATGAACTCCTTAAGAGAGGACTGCCTAGATAAAGTTAGGAAAGGAGTGACAACGATTGAAGAGATGTTTAGGGTTACTCAGGATGTAGTTGTATAGTAACTGTAGTATAAAAAGGATTTGAATATGAATATGAAGAAGTTGAGATCTTTTACCTTAATGGAGTTGATAGTTGTTATGTCTGTTATAATCGTCTTAGGTGGGGTATTGCTTCCTCAGGTTAATCGCGTAATAACGGAATCAAGAACATCAAAAGCAAAAGCAGAGCTAGAGCATATCAAAGCTGCTATGTTAGCTTATAAGAAAGATACCGGAGAACTTCCTCCTAAGGCAGCCACATTTACTGAGGCCTCTATCACTGCAGCTATTATAAATGCTCTCCTAGCTACTGATAGTGCATCAGGCTGGGACGGTCCTTACCTCGATAAGTCGGTTCTGACCGACCCCTGGGGGGAAGATTATATATACGCTGATAATGATGGAGTGACAAGCAGACCAATATCTTATCTGCTCTCTAAAGGTCCGGATGAGACTAAAGATGTATTAAACCCTCATCTAACAACTGCTTCAGGTGTCGATGATGATATTTATGTTGTTGTCTATAACGACGGAGATTAAAAATGATGAAATCTAAAAAGAGAAAAAGATCCGGTTTTACCCTTGCAGAGGTAGTTGCAGTTATTGTTATTTTAGGGCTCTTATCAGGCGTTATTACACCTCAGATAGT
>Ga0075120_10002258_pt1 | contig 14156 bp, 21 predicted proteins | sample AntAceMetag02UKL_FD_69792 | JGI IMG/M metagenome (GOLD analysis project Ga0075120, IMG submission 69792) | Saline lake microbial communities from Ace Lake, Antarctica - Antarctic Ace Lake Metagenome 02UKL | ecosystem: Environmental > Aquatic > Non-marine Saline and Alkaline > Saline | place... | reverse complement strand
CGTTGTATCGCATCCAATAAAAGAGTTCCAATATGTGATCTCCTGTAATTCTCTTTCACATACGCACCGGTAATATTCATCATCTTCTCATATTCTGAAATAAATGACTCTGCATTTGGTTGAATTCTCATATACCCAATGGGCTTTTCGTGAGAATATGCCGCCCACAAATGATGATCTTCTTTTTCCATCCATTCGGTTAAATCTTTGAGCGGATCTTCTGGTCGGTTGGGCATGAATAGCGGTGACGTTCTATAGTATGCGTTATGTTCTTTGTGAATTTCAATCAGGGAAGGAATACCAGTCCTGTCAGCTTTTATCACGCGAACAATTGGTTCTCCTTTGAATATTGGTGTTGACTCCCGAATTGCATCGATACATCGCAGACCGAATCCCAAACGGAACCATGTAGTGATGACGCTTTCATCGTGTGTAAAGAGTGTGATCGCATGAGTAAATTGGGATTTACCCACCCACAAATCAGCTGCCTGCTGATACATTTTTTGATAGATCTGCGTTCCGTACTTTCCGGATGTTCCGTGCCCATACACAGGACAGTATATTCCTTTGCACTTCCCAAAAAATTCTTCCACCTCGAATCCTGCAAGGAAACCAACGACCTCATCACCATTGAGTGCAACCACTCCCGAACCTTTTGAGAACAGGTTTGTAATCTTCTTTCTCAGCATAGTTGTGAAATCAAATAAAGGTAGGCATGACACTGATTTTCTTTCTTGGTGATATGCCTTGATTACCAGGTTTACTGCATTATCTACATATTTGTTATGTATCGGGTCACATTTGATATTCATAAAAAGTGCATGAGATTGTAAGGTTTTTCTGTCAATATATTACCAATATCCCGACGTATGGGCTTGAAATTATTTGACACTATTATATTGTTATTTTTTTATATTCATAATATGTGCTAAATCATGAAGAATAAAACAAAATATTGTTCAATCATTTAAATATTAAATAATTCTAATAAATTTATAAGGAAGAGGTGAACATGAACTCCGATGTCCTTAAATTCATCATCGCCCTCATCGGTTTTGTCCTCGTGTGCTACGGGTATAGAGGACTGACCACCGGAGTCGTAAAAATCAAAGGTGCTTTCAAGATTTCAAAAGAAGAGAAGCCGACAGTCTACTGGATTAATGTGTGCGTGTATCTTGTGGTAGGTGTAGTCGGAATAATCTTCGGGCTTGTCTCCGCCTAAACTGTTCCATAATCATTCATAATTGAAACACAAAACCGGAGTATCTTCATGAGCCAGACAACAAACCCACACAAACTTCTTAGCAGGGATTTCATAGCAGTCAACATAATGATCTTCCTTGCCTATATGAATCTTGCAGTATTTTTCACGTTTGCCCCCTATCTTGCTTCAAAGGGATTCAGCCAGGGATTGATTGGCATTATTATCAGCGTATTCTCTTTAAGCGGATTAGTACTCAGACCTCTAATCAGTCCTTTTCTTTTTCCTTCGAATGCACGTAAATGGATAGCAATAAGCACGATTGTGGATACAGGAGCTCTCTTTGCATATCTGCTTGCAGGCACACTCTGGCCGCTTCTTATTTTACGGTTTGTTCATGGTGCTGCGTATGTCTGCATGGCTGCGTCGAAGATGGCGCTCATTATTGCGTTCATCCCACCTAAAAAAGCAAGTCTGGCATTCAGCATCACATCTGCGAGCATGCTTCTGCCTATGGCAATTGTGCCGCCTTTGCTTGGACCGCTTACCACGCTTCTCGGTGGGTTTGACAAAGTACTTGCAGCCACGGGGCTCCTGATGCTGGTTATATTTCCGCTTCTTCTGCTGATTCGTCCACGGGATGCGGAGGGCAACGAAATGAAGATCAAAAACAAGCACATTTCACACAGCGAATTTTTTAAAGATCTCTCGACTCCGAAACTCCTTGTAGTGTTGGTTATAATCCTGGTTCTCTTTATTTGTATTGCAGCATCCTTTGTGTATTGCGCACAGTTTGGAGCATCGATAGGCATTGCAAATCCGGGGCTGTTCTTCACTATTGCCATTGTCACGATGATACTCGTACGTCTGGTTGGAGGTCAGTTCATGGACAGGTTCAAAGCTGCGCGTTTGATCGGCTGGTCATTGGCTGTATTAGTTTTTTCGTACACAGCTCTTGCACTAACGCGGGGACCGTTACTCTTTTATGCTATGGCTCCGATCTGCGGATTTTGCTGGGGAGTGGCTCATCCGATTTTGCATGCCGTTCTTTTCCGCATGTCCACGCCGAGGCTTCAATCATTGAACCAGAATTTCGGCACTGAAATGGTTGATGGAGGTTTTTTTCTTGGTCCCATGATTGGTGGAGCTATCATCGGAACTGGTGATTTCCGGTTGTTCTTCATCTTCTGCGCGGTCATCACAGGGCTTTCATTTTTAGGATTTTTACTCGTGTTACCTGCACTTCGCAAGCATGGGCACATGGAAGTAACTGTATCCGGAAGCAAAGGATAAACAAGAAATTATTGACAACAACCTTTGCGATCTGCTCTACATAAATTTATGAAATTTTATCAAAGCATTTTAAAAAACGATCTCGTGAACCTTATCTTCACTTATTCTGATGAAGGGCTGCACACCATACAGTTCAATGGCAAAAATGAGGATGTGATCTTCGAGCTTTCTGAGAATAATGAATATCTGAATCAATTAAAAGAATATTTACTTGGGAAAAGAAAATCCTTTGATCTTCCGCTTGTGCTTGTGGGAACTCCTTTTCAAATGAAAGTATGGGAGTACATCCAAAATATTCCGTATGGAAAAACACAGACTTACAATGAAGTTGCTCGAGGGATAGGTCATCCACGATCAGCAAGAGCTGTGGGAAATGCCCTGCATACAAATCCAATCTCAATAATCATTCCCTGCCATCGCGTTGTTCGTTCTGACGGCACACTTGGCGGTTTTGGGGGCGGGATCGATGTGAAGCAGAAACTTTTGGATTTCGAAAAAGAGCACGCATGATAAAAAGAAAGAAAACCCGGCAAATTGCAATTGGGAATGTGCTCATCGGGGGTAACGCAACAATTTCTGTGCAGTCGATGACCAATACCGATACCCGGGACGCTGAGAAGACTCTCGAGCAGATACAACAATGCACAGCTCACGGATGTGATATAATTCGAATCGCAATACCTGATGAAAAAGCTGTTCAGGCACTGCCCGAAATTCTTCATAATTCCCCTATTCCAGTCATTGGAGATATTCACTTCAATCATGAACTGGCGATAAAAGCAATTGAGAGTGGTGTACATGGCATCCGCATAAATCCGGGTAATATCGGCAGTTCAGAAAAGATCAAAAAAGTTATCGATGCAGCGAAGCAGGCACATATTCCCATTCGTATCGGCGTGAATGCGGGATCGCTGGAAAAAGATATAAAAGAAATATATGGAGTGACTGCGGACGCACTTGTGGAGAGTGCGCTCAGGCATGTACGCTATTTTGAATCACAAAATTTTTACGACATCAAACTTTCTTTAAAAGCTTCATCAGTTCCTTTAACGATTAAGTCATACAGGAAGATTAGCGAAAAATGCAACTTTCCGCTGCATGTTGGTGTCACAGAAGCCGGTACAGCTTTCTCAGGCACCATTCGCTCCTCAATTGGCATCGGAACTCTCCTTGCAGAAGGAATTGGCGATACGATACGTGTATCGCTTGCTGATGATCCTGTTGAGGAAGTGAAAGTCGGACTGGAAATACTTCGAGCAATCGACCTCAGAAAGGGTCCACATATCATTGTATGCCCCACCTGCGGAAGAACTGAGATCGACATTATCAGCATTGCAAAAAAAGTGGAAGATGAAGTACGGAAATTGCAGATCGATAAAAATATTTCCATTGCAGTGATGGGCTGTGTGGTCAATGGTCCGGGTGAAGCAGAAGAAGCAGATGTCGGCATTGCCGGGGGAAAAGGACACGCAGTTCTCTTCAAAAAAGGAAAGATCATAAGAAAAATTCCCGAGCAACAAATCATATCCGAATTGCTCAAAGAACTACAAACACTATTGTAATTCCTGTATGGAAACCATCTACTCTGTTATTGATGTAGGCACCAATTCGATCCTGCTACTCATTGCTGAAAAAGCAGAAAATTCATGGAACGTTCTTCATCGGGATGCACAGACTTCCTCACTTGGAAAGGGCATGAAAGATGGTTTTTTTACACAAGATGGGATCGTAAGATCGCAAGCAATTCTCAAGGATTTCATCAATACATCAGAACAATATCATTCAGACAAAATTATCATCACCGGCACTTCTGCTTCCCGAGAAGCAAAAAATATTTCACAAATAAGTAATTTGTTGAAAAGATATTTGTGAGTGATTATGGATTGCAGTTTGTTTTTTTGTAGGATATTGAAAAATTCTAAGAATTTTACATTTAATAATAGTAATAGACTCGCCTGAAGGTGTGAGCAGTAAGAACTCTAGTTCGTAAAGAAATCAAAGAAGTTGAGTAATGAACTGGTGGATGTTTTGTAAATTTCCGTATATTTGCAACGCGTGCAGGTGACTGTCGTAAATTTCTTGGTTTGAATATTGAATAAATTTGTAAAAGTGCCACCGGTTGCCTGAAACTGGTCGGTTTCATACTCCGTATTTTTACACTTCGGACAAACCCATTTGCTTTGCATCGTCACTTCATAATACTTTATTAACTTTATATAATTTTCAGTCAATAGCAAACAGCCCAGGCAGAGGGGAGGCCACCTGGGCTGAGGAGGTCTTTAAAGCGATATAGCTACCGCTTTAGGGGGAAAACTTTATGTAAAACCTATCATTAAGATTTTTCTTTGTCAAATTGTTCTTATGATTTTTCTTCTTTTACAGGTTCAACTTTCTCTTCTTCAGGTTTCTTTTCTACTATTTCTTCTTCTTTTTCTACAGGAGCTTCTTCTGCAACTTCCTCATTCAACGCTTCTTCCACTTCTTCTTTTGCTTCTTCGAGATCTTCCTGCTTCTCTTCAATCTCAGGTTCGGCAGTCTCGGGTGTTTCTACTTTTTCTGTTTCCGGCTCAACAACAACTTCTTCTACAACTTTTTCAACTTCTTCTTTTTTCGTAATTTTAGTTTTTGGTTTCTCTGTTTTTTTCTTATCTACAGAAGATTTCTTTGATGTTTTCGATTTATCTGTTTTTGATTTCGTTTTCTTTTTGTCAGCGATCTCTTCTTCTACAAATTCGACAATAGCAGTTAGTGCTGCGTCACCAATACGAAAACCTGTTTTGATCACTCGAGTATAGCCGCCATTTCTGTTTTTATATTGAGGAGCAATTTCATCAAAGAGCTTTTTTACCAGGTCTCTGTTTTTTAAAATTTTATATGCCTGTCTGCGAGAATGAACAGTGTCTTTTTTTCCATAGGTGATCAATTTTTCTGCAAGACGTCCTGTTTCTTTTGCCCGGACAAGTGTAGTTTCAATTCTCTTATTCAGCAAAAGTGCTTTAACGAGATTATTCATAAGAGCTTTTTTATGCCCTAATAGTCTACCAAATGATGTAGTACCTTTTTTGTGATGTCTCATTTTTTTTCCTCAATTTTTTTGAGAGTGTCAAGTTGGTCATCTATTTTTTGAATATCCATTCCAAGTTTCAATCCGTAGCGATCAAGTACAGTTTTGACTTCATCAAGAGATTTTTTGCCGAAATTTCGTAAGCGTAGAAGCTGATTTTCTGTTTTTGCAACCAGTTCTTTTACGAATTCGATCTTTGAAGCTGCAAGACAATTGCTACATCGAACACTCAGTTCAAGTTCAGTGACCTTCATTTTCATAAGTTTTTGAAGATTTTTCAGTTCAGGATCGATCTTTTCTCTCTTGATATATTTTGGTTCATCTTCGAATTGAATAATTGCCTGGAAACAATCTTTTAATATTTTTGCTGAAAGACTGAGTGCATCTTCCGGTACGATACTTCCATCAGTCCACATCTCAAGAATGATTTTGTCATAGTCGATCTTCTCATCAACTCTTTCTCTGCCGATATTGAAATTCACCTTTCTTATCGGAGAATAAATAGAATCGATGGGAATAACCCCTATCTGCGTTTCCGATGTGTCATGCTCATCTTCACGAGTATATCCGATACCGTTATTTGCCCAGAGTTCTACATGAAGTTCAACATCATCGACCAGCTCAAGGAGATACAGATCTTTATTTACGATCTCAACATCCTTGGGTACGGTGATTTGCCCTGCAGTGATCTTGCCGGGACCTTTTACAGAAAGATCGAGCTTTTCTTCTTTATTGCTGTTGATCTTAAGCACAAGATTTTTCAGGTTAAGAATAAGTTCGACATAGTCTTCGCGCGAACCAGGAATCGCAGCATACTGATGCTGAAGTCCATGCACCTTCACAAAACGGACTGCGCCACCCTGTATTGAAGACAAAAGCACTCGACGGAAAGAATTCGCTACCGTCGTGCCGAATCCCTGTTCGAACGGACCGATGGTGAATTTGCCATACGTATCTGAATAGGTTTTTTCGTCCTTCTTAATATATGTAGGCAGTTGGATTGGTTCTAAATCAACCATATGTGTACTCCTATTTTTTATTTAGAGTAGAATTCAATAATTAATCTATGATCAATATCCTGCGGAAGTTGATCAGCTGTTGGTAGAGCTTTCACATAACCTGAAAACTCTTCAGGATGAACTTCAAGCCAGTTGAACTGATCGAGTGACTTATGTGCTTCCATAGCTTCATGGATATTGGGTATTTGTCTGCTTTTACTTTTGATTTCGATCTTTTGTCCGGGTGCAACGAGGAACGATGGAATATCAACTTTTTTTCCATCAACAAGCACATGTCCATGATTCACAAGCTGACGAGCTGCATTTCGTGAGGTTGCATATCCCATTCTGTAGACGGTATTATCTAATCGAATTTCGAGAAGTCTCAAAAGATTTTCACCGGTAACACCCTTCATTTGGGATGCTTTCTTGAAATAGTTCTTGAACTGTTTTTCAAGAAGACCATATGTTCTCTTTGCTTTTTGCTTTTCACGAAGATGGATCGCATAATCACTTAACTTTGCGCGATATCTTCTTTTGGTCTCTCCGGGAGGAGTATTTCTGCGTTCAATACTGCACTTTTGAGTGTAACAACGTGCACCCTTCAAAAAGAGCTTTACGCCTTCTCTTCTACATAATTTACATTTTGATCCTAAAAATCTAGCCATTTTGAATCCTCTTATATTCTTCTTCGTTTGGGTGGACGACAGCCATTATGAGGAATGGGAGTCGTATCAAGAATTGACAATACATTCAAACCTTCTGCCTGAAGTGAACGAACTGCAGAATCTCTTCCGGAACCAGGTCCACTCACCCTCACATGAATATTTCTTAATCCCATGTTCAATACTTTTGAGGCGATATCCTTTGCAGTCTGTTGAGCTGCGTAGGAAGTGCTTTTCTTTGAATTCTTGAATCCATTTTTTCCACAGCTTGACCAGGCGATCACATTACCTTTTTTATCAGTAATCGTGATTATAGTATTATTAAAAGTTGCCTGGATGTGGGCTACACCGTCTGTCTCTTGGAGACGGACTCTCTTTTTTCTTACTATTTTTTTCTTTTTGCTTATTTCTGCCATCTCTTCTCCTGTTACTTCCTGCCGACTCGGCTACTTCGTGGTCCCTTTCTTGTCCGGGCATTTGAATGTGTGCTCTGTCCGCGAACAGGAAGACCGATACGATGACGCAAACCACGATAGCAACCAATCTCCATGAGACGTTTGATATTCATGGTTCTTTCTTTGCGCAAATCACCCTCGATCACATAATTATCTCTGATGATATCACGCAGTTTAATAATTTCCTGGTCAGTAAGATCTTTTACTTTTTTATTGTTATCGACACCGGCTTTCCCCAGTATCGCATTAGAGGTTGAGCGACCTATACCAAAAATATATGTCAAGCCAATCTCAACTCGCTTTTCATTCGGTAAATCAACGCCTGCTATTCTTGCCAAAGTGCCTCCTAATTAGCCTTGTCTCTGTTTATGTTTTGGATTTGATGAACAAATTACGTATATGCGCCCTTTGCGCTTTACAATCTTACAATCTTTACAAAGTTTCTTTACTGATGCTCGAACTTTCATAAAAAATTCCTTTAATTTATTTATAACGATAAACAATACGTCCCTTATTTAAGTCATAAGGGGAGAGTTCCATCTTCACTTTATCACTGACAAGAATACGAATATAATGCATTCTCATCTTACCGGAAATATGGGCATGAACTTTATGTCCGTTTTCCAGCTCCACGATAAATTTCGTGCCGGGAAGCGCTTCAACGACCGTGCCGTCAACTTCTATGAGGCCGTCTTTAGCCATTATGAACTCCTTGTTTTCGTTAAAATCTCTGGTTCACTTTCTGTGATAAGAACGGTATTTTCGAAGTGCGCAGATGGTGAACCATCCATCGTGTAAAAAATCCATTCTTTTTCTACAGCTTTTGAAGTTCCAATATTAAACATCGGCTCAATAGATATGGTCATACCCGGTCTAAGCATAGGTCCTGTTCCCTTTTTGCCGACGTTTGGTACCATAGGGTCTTCGTGCAACATTCGTCCGATACCGTGTCCTGTGAGCCATTCTGCAACATACACTCCGTTTTCCATCGCAGTTTTTTCAACCGCTGCAGAGATATCTCCGACTCTATTGCCGGGTGTGCACTGTGCTATAGCATTTATAAGGGCTTTGCTGGTACAATCGAGAAGAAACTGAATTTCCTTTGAAATCGTTCCAACTGCAAAAGTACGGGCTCCGTCACCGCAGAAATCAATCAATTTAACACCCACATCTATACCGATTATATCACCATTCTGTAATACTTTATCTTTGGTCGAATACCCATGAACGATCTCACTGTTTACTGATGAACAGATCGAATATTCATAAGGATCAAGATCGTCCATCTCATAACCTTTGAAGGCAGATACAGCATCATGCTCACGTATGATCTCTTCTGCTCTGGCATTCAAAGCGAAAGCACTCACGCCAGGTTTGATCATATCATGCAACTCATCAAGTATGAGGGCAACAAGAGCATTACTCTCCCTCATGAGTTTGATTTCCCGGGCATTCTTTATCGTGATCATGCTTATTCGAGTATTTTAACGATCTGCTTGAAGACATCTTCAAGAGATGTCATACCGCTCACTTTGTAGAGAACATTCTTCTTATTGAAATAATCAATAAGTGGTCCGGCAGTATTATGAAAAACCTTCAATCGATTCTTTATTGTCTCGACTTTATCGTCGTCACGAATAATAAGCTCTGTTCCACAATTATCACAGATGAAGGCATTTCCGACTTTTTTCTTAGGTACTTTATGAATCAGGTTATAAATGCTTTTACAGCTCGGGCAATAGCGTCTATTTGACAACCGCTTAATGACCTCCTCATCAGGAATATCGATGAGAATCGCACTGACTTTTGCATTTGTGGAAACATATTCCATATTAAAGAACATTTCTGCTTGGTCATCATTTCTGGGAAATCCATCTAACAAAGCGCCATGAGCACAATCATTTTGCTGAACCCGATCTTTTAACATATCGAAAACCAAATCATCAGGAACGAGATCGCCTTTGTGCATGAATTTGTTTGCTTCAATACCAAGAGGTGTACCTTTATCGATATTATCACGCAGTATTTCTCCGGTAGAGATATGAGGAATATGAAATCTCTCTTTGATATAAGCTGCCTGTGTGCCCTTTCCTGCTCCGGGAGGACCTAATAACACAACTATGCGTTTTTTCGTGTCGATCATCTTGATCTACCCCGTAATTTACCTTTTTTCATAAATCCGTCATAATGACGCATAACAAGGTGAGATTCTATCTGCTTCAAGGTATCGAGCGCCACACCGACAATAATGATCAAACCTGTACCCCCAAAATAGAATGGAAGTCTGGCATATTTGATGAGGAATGTCGGTATAACTGCGATGAAAGCAAAGAAAATTGCACCGGGTAAGGTGATACGAACAATCACACTGTTTATATAATCGGCAGTTCTCTTTCCGGGTTTACGTCCGGGAATAAAGCCGCCATATTTTTTCATATTTTCTGCAATCTCTGTTGGGTTGAGTACAATAGCAGTATAGAAATATGCAAAGAACACGATCATGATCACGTAAAGTGTCGTATGCAGAAATGCTCCGGGAGATAGCCAGCTTGAAAGTGTATGCATGAAATCACTATTCTTAAAAAAGGTCGTGATCGTTTGAGGGAACATGAGCACAGACTGCGCAAAAATAATTGGAATAACACCAGCGGAGTTTACTTTGAGTGGAATATGAGTCGCCTGTCCGCCATAGATCTTCCTGCCTATGACGCGCTTTGCATATTGCACCGGGATCTTTCTGGTCGCCTCTGTAATAAAAATAACTGCAGCAGTGATCAGCACCATAAATACCATTACCCCAATAGCAAGTATAATAGAAAGGGTACCTGATGCAACCATCTTGAACATATTTATAAATCCGTTTGGATACCGAGCAATAATGCCAATAAAGATGATAAGAGAAATACCGTTGCCAATACCTCTTTCCGTGATCTGTTCACCAAGCCACATTATAAGTATTGTACCGGTTACAAGTGTGAGTATAGTTACAAATTTGAACATCAAACCTGGAAATGGAACAGCTGCTGCGCCGGTAGGAGTCGTGATACTCTCAAGGAAAGTAGTTATCCAGAATGCGTTGAAGATACCGATAACGAGCGTTCCGTAACGAGTATACTGAGTAATTTTTTTCTGACCTTCCGGACCTTCTTTTTTAAGCTTTTCGAAATAAGGAATTACCCCGCCGAGAAGTTGCATCACAATAGAAGCAGTAATGTACGGCATGATACCCAGTGCAAAGATGGTTGCCTTGCTCAGGTTTCCACCCACAAAAAGGTCGATCATACCGAAAATGGTATTACCCTGTGTTGCAAAAAATTCTCCAAGCGCTGCGGTATTGATCCCCGGAGTGGGAATATGGCTACCTAGACGATAAACAATAAGAATTCCAAGAGTAAAGAGAACTTTCTTCTTGAGTTCAGGAACTTTAAAGACGTTAAATAGTGATTTTAGCACTATACAACCTCTGCTTTTCCGCCAACTTTTTGAATAATTTCAATTGCAGTTTTACTAAAACTGTTGGCTTTGATTACTTTCTTTTTATCAAATTTATTTTCCTTGTTTGCCAGGACTTTCACCATTCGAATTTTGTGATTCTGAGTATCTATCAAGCCATGTTTTTCCATGAGCTCGATATCAATAATACCTTCATCCAGTTCTGCAAGTGCATTCAAGGAGGTTATTCTATATTTCTTTGAAAATTTACTATTATTAAAACCCTTAATAGGCAATCTGCGATGTATAGGCATCTGCCCGCCTTCAAACCAATTAGGAATACTGGCACCGCTTCTACACTTTTGCCCATTCATACCGTGACCGCTGGTTTTACCTTTTCCAGAGCCATCACCTTTGCCAAGGCGGAATTTCTTCTTACGAGAATTTTTAGGAGGCTTTAACTCATTTAATTTCATTTGGAACCTCTACCTTTGATTTCTTCAACTTCCACTAAATGTGCGACCGTTTTGATCATTCCCAAAATGGGAGGTGTATCTTTCTGAATAACAAAATGGTGGAGCTTGCGAAGTCCCAATGCTTCAACAGTTTTTCTGGTATTGGGCTTCTGTCCTATTGGGCTTCTTACTAATGTAATTTTAAGTTTCATTTCTTGATCAACCTTTATTTATGATACCAGTTCTGCTATAGTTTTTCCACGAAGTTTTGCGACTTCTTCATGGGATCGGAGAGCTTGAAGGGCACGAACTGTAGCTTTCACCATATTGTGTTTTGTGCTGGATCCCAATGATTTAGTCAGGACATTTTCCACACCTGCAGCTTCAAAAATTGCACGAATAGGTCCACCAGCGATAACACCTGTACCGGGTGCGGCTGGCTTGAGAAGAACTTTACTGCCTCTGAATTTACCAACGATCATGTGTGGTATCGTACCATTACGAATCGGGAACCCGAAGAGAGATTTTCTTGCTTTATCCTTGGCTTTATTTATAGCTGAAATAATTTCATTGGCTTTTCCCATACCGACACCGATTTTTCCATTTTTATCACCAACAACAACAGTGGCATTAAAGCTGAAGTGTCTTCCACCTTTAATGACTTTGGATACACGATTGGTATCAACGACTTGCTCGTATATTAATTCATTTTCATCACGTTTTCTTTCACGTTCCATTTATTATACTCCTAGAATTCCAGACCGGCTTTGCGAGCACCTTCTGCGAGGGCTTTTACACGACCATGGTATTTAAAACCATTTCTATCAAAACAAACTTTTTTTATCTTTTTCTTAAGACATTTCTTACCGAAAAGCTCGCCAATAAGACCTGCTTTTGCAACGGGTTTCATGTCGTCTTTTTCCTTCTCTTTATACTCAGGACTGAGACTTGAAATAGCACAAAGTGTCACACCTTTATCATCATCAATGATCTGAGCATAGATATGCTTCAAACTTCTATACACACTGAGGCGCGGTTTTTCTGCTGTTCCTGAAATCTTATTTCGGATAGCAACTTTTCGACGATTTCTTAATAATATATTTCTTCTTACCCTTTTCTTTAACATACCTGCTCCTTAGGCACCTGCTCCACCAGCAACTTTACCAGGTTTAATACGGATATGCTCTTCAGCATAACGAATACCTTTTCCTTTATAACATTCCGGAGGTTTGATATCTCGAACGGCAGCGCAGACTGCGCCAAGCATCTCTTTATCATGACTGCGAAAATCAATGACCGTTTGCAAGCCGGGAATACTGCTTGCTTCTGCACGACCGATCTTTTCAATTTCAATCTTCACTTCTTTCGGAATTTCAAAATACACATCATGAGAAAATCCAAGACTGAATACAAGCCATTTACCCTTGAACTCTGCCTTGTAACCGGTTCCAACGATCATAAGCTTTTTCATGTAACCTTTCGAAACACCCTCGACCATATTGGCTATAAGTGATCGGTTCAAGCCATGGAGACTTCGTGTCTGCTTTTCATCATCTTTACGTGAAACAAGTACCTGATTATCTTTAATTTTAATAGAAATTCCATCATTGAGATCGCGTTCCAATGTTCCTAAGGGACCTGTTACTTTAATATGTTGTCCCTTCACATCGACTGTAACCTTCTCAGGAATAACAATTGGATCTTTTCCTACTCTGGACATTGAATACCCCTTTACCAAATTTTACAGATATATTCGCCGCCAACATTATATTTTCTGGCATCTCTATCAATGAGGACACCTTTGTTGGTGGAAAGAATTGCAATTCCTATATGATTTAACACAACGGGAATGTTCTTCGAATCTACATACACACGTTTACTGGGCTTGCTGATTTTTTGCAAACCCTTGATAACTGACTCAAAATCATTCACATAGCGAATATATATCTTTATCTCTTCGAACTTACGATTTTCTTTTTCAGAGGGCTCGAGGATAAAATATTTAGTGATAAAATTCTCCTCGTGAAGGATTCGTATAATATCTTTTTTCAAATTTGAAGAACCGATAATAACGAATTTCTTCTTTGCCTGAATTCCATTACGTATAACTGTGAGCATTTGTGCGATTGGATCAAAATTTGCCATATATCCCCCGACTACCAGCTAGCCTTTTTCACACCGGGTATTTTACCTTCCAGTGCGAGCTTCCTGAAACATAATCTGCAAATTCCAAAATCTCGTAAATATGCACGAGGTCTTCCGCAAAGTTCACATCTATTATAATTTCGAACTTTGAATTTTTTTTCTCTTTTTGATTTGACAATTAATGCTTTACGTGCCATACAATTCCTTAATATTTTTATTTCTGAGCAAAGGGCATGCCAAGAGCTTTCAGAAGATTGAAACCCTCTTCATCAGTCTTTGCTGTTGTCACAAATGTGATATTTAAACCACGAATTTTATCCACTTTATCATAATCAATTTCAGGAAACACTGTCTGCTCTTTGATACCCAATGTATAATTACCGCGTCCGTCAAATCCATGTGGCGAAACGCCATTAAAGTCACGGATACGCGGAAGCACAATACTGAT
>Ga0075120_10002252_pt1 | contig 14186 bp, 11 predicted proteins | sample AntAceMetag02UKL_FD_69792 | JGI IMG/M metagenome (GOLD analysis project Ga0075120, IMG submission 69792) | Saline lake microbial communities from Ace Lake, Antarctica - Antarctic Ace Lake Metagenome 02UKL | ecosystem: Environmental > Aquatic > Non-marine Saline and Alkaline > Saline | place... | reverse complement strand
GTTTTTTGGCATTTTTTTCTCCTTTCGAGTAAATAAATCGTTAATATTGTTTTGGATAAGTATACCATAACTAATTCAAATTGCAAGTAAAAAATGCGTCAGCTTAAGTTAATGACATTGGGTTAGATATCATAGAGAGTGTACGCGTGCTCACGCCGGTCAAGAACATCATGCTCAAATCTTGCCGAAGCTTCATCTCGTATCGTTTACTTAGGGGAATGACCTGAGTCTTAAAAGCTCCGTCTCTATCCCTCGGCACCTTTACATCAACCTTATCCAGCAATTCTCCTTGAAACTAAAGAATCCAGGCCCTCAGGACTTGGTTTAATCTGGAATGTGAATTAGATGATCAAACAAGATGTGGGAAGGAAATCGGAGTTTGGCATTTCTTCCCGTACATCCTAAATGTTAATATACGGTAAGAATTCGAACAAAATCCCGGTTCCATAAGGTAACACTTTCTCGCCTCGTTTGAGACAAAACCAACTCCATCAGATTAACTGCTTCCTTCCGTTGATCGATCCCCAATTCTTTGACATTTACCAATTCATCCAAGATCTTTTTTTTAAGAGCACCTGCATAATGGTACTGCCTTTTGAGATCAACGGCCATGTGTTTCGCCTTTCTAACACAGGTATCTTGGATAAATCGGTGACGTGATAATATAGCATTGCGTAACATGGCCACCAGGTTTTTTACCGTAGTTGTTTCGTTGGCCTTTTCCTGTTGTCCGGTGACCTTCTTGATTCCACGGCCACGGGATTTTGGCCGGTATGCTAGAAATGCCTCCTCTCCCAAAACATCTAACTTGCGCTGCCACTGATATACCGTCGAGTAATGAACCCCAGCTAAATCGGCAGACTTCTTTATCCCAATATCCTTTGCACTTTTCAAGATATCCAGCTTCTGCTTTTGTGAAAACTGACTCCTTCTTTCCATTACACTTCCTCCTTTCATTTTGCAGGAGAAAGTGTTACCCTCTTTCACCTCAATCATTTAGGACTTTTTAGTCGCAGACTCACCTAAAATGAGAAAGAATTTAAAATCTTTCTCCATGAGTTTTTGCTGATTCCATGGCTTTTATTTTGACATCAAAGAATATAAGAAATCCCAGAATTTCTCTTCCTGGTTTTATATTGGCTGGGATATTCCTGGGAGTTCTGATATCAAGATCTCCCAATCTAGCAGCTGTAATTGGATTCAGTTTGCCGCTTCTATTGTTTATTTTTACAAAACCAGCATGGGGAATAATTACTGTTGTTTTCCTAACTGCATCTTTTTTACACGAGTTGCCTTACCTGTCCATTGGTGCTATTAGCTTTCATATATCTGATGGCATTTTGCTATTCTTAATTTCAACTGTCATTGTTAGGGCCTTTGCCGTCCCCGGTGCCAGCTTTGTCAGAACACCCCTAGATATTCCTCTCTTGGGTTTTTTATTTGCAGTTTTTGTTGGGTTGCTTATTGCAGTTTTCGTGCAAGACATTCCATTCAACATAGCCATGAGGCAGGTACGGATTTTGGCCTACTATTCTATTTTTTTTCTTGTAACCCATTGTATTAATGATCTAAAGAAGATAAAAATGTTGATTAACAGTCTTTTCATCCTTGCAGCTCTTGTTATTGCAGCACTGATACTGCAGTCTTTTAGTGGAGGAACCATCCCTTTTATTTCCGGCTATATGGCGGGCAATGTAATTATGGATTCCGAATTTGTGCGTGTAGGTCTATCAGGATTGCCGTTGGTTTTAATTTGTATGATGGCAATACTTTCAGTCCTTTTGATGTCCGGGCCTTCCTCCCCTAAGTATATCCTTTTGGCCGAATTCCTTTTTCTCTCCGCAGGAATGGTTTTGACCTTTACGCGCTCCTATTGGATTGTTATGTTACTTTGTTTCTCTTTTATTTTGCGTTACACTCCATTCGCAAGAAGGCTGAAAATACTTTTTTCAATGATATTATTAGTACCTGTCTCCTATTTTCTGCTTATTGCCCTTGTGCCAGCTAAAACTTTTGACTCGTACGGTCTGGCTTTGACGAAAAGGTTTATGACACTGTTCCAGGGAAGAGATACACTAAAGATCGATACAGTTGCAGACAGGGTCACCGAATATGACTACGCCTTGCAAGAAATAAAATCATCTCCTATTTATGGCATTGGACTCAGAAATGATTACCGCCCAGCTTTTTACGGCCCTGATGATCAGCTTACGTGGTACATTCATAATTCTTATCTCTGGGTTTTGAAAGATATGGGTTTTCTTGGCCTGATTCCGTTCATGATTTTTTATATAGGTTCTCTTGTTAGAGGGTTCAAAAAGTGGAACTCGGTTGAAAATCAATTCTTGAGAGCAATAGTGCTTGGCAATACCATCGGCATACTAGGACTAATGTTATTCGCATTACAGGGCGGCGTTCTTGTTAACAGTTGGAATACTTCTGTGTATGGATGTGTTATAGGATTGAATGAAGTTATCTACAAACTCAAGGCTGTTGAATAGAAGCGAACGGATGTGTTTAAAAACGGATGTTACGAAAATTCATAATAGATTTAGTGAAATACGCTCCTTCTAAATTATTGCCGGCTTTCTCGGGCTTCATAACCATTCCGATCATCAGTCGTCTATTTTCACCACATGAATTCGGAGAATATATTCTTGCCGTTAGTACTGCAGGCCTTTTGTATGCCACTTTTTGCTCAGGGCTAGGTTCAGCTGTCCTTCGCTTTTACCCCGAGTATCAAAAACGCGCAGAAAGCGGCAAATTTTTTTTAGAACTCAACGTCCTCCTGCTCCTCAGCATTTCAATCAGCGGCGCTTTGGCTTTCTTAGTCCTATCATTCCTGAATACAATCCTTTCTTCCGCCTTTCTCGCCCTTCTTAAAATCAGCATTTTGGTTTTTTTGGTAGATAGCATTTTTAATGTTTACCTCGACATTTTGAGAGCTAAAGAAAAAAGCGGCAGCTATACAGCTTTTGACTTGCTTGGCAGATACGGAAGTCTCGGGATTGGACTGCTATTAATTTTCTCTTTCGGTTTTGGGGTCGAAGGATTATTATGGGGTAATTTCTTAATTTCATTGATACTAATTATCGTGCTTAGCTGTTTTTTCTTGAAAGGCACCTCATTCCAAGGGTCGGGAGTTTCTTTCTCTAATTTGAAAGATATCTTTCAATATGCCTGGCCATTAGGGGTCGCTAATTTGTCAATGTGGAGCCTTAGTATGTCTGATCGATATATCTTGAATCATTATCGATCGGAAAATGAAGTAGGTTTTTATTCGATGGGATATCAGGTTTCAGAAAAAACCATTAGTATCATTATAACTCTTTTCCTTTTGACATTAAGACCGCTGATTAACAATACATGGGTATCAGGTGGACGTTCTGCCGCGGAAGAAGCGATAACCATGGTTACACGTATTTTCTTGATTTTTAGTTTGCCAGCATGTATAGGCCTAACCATCATTGCCGATCCGCTAATGAGGATATTGACAACAGAGGCTTACTATAAAGGGTCACAGATTGTTGGTTTTGTTGCCTTTTCCGGCTTTTTCTGGGGCCTATCGCAAATCGCTATAAGCGGCCTGATTTTGGCAAAGCGGACACGCCTGCTGGCGCTGAATCAGTTCGTTGCCACAGCTTTAAACCTTGGTTTGAACTTTATATTCGTCCCCAAATATGGTTTTGTAGGGGCTGGTGCAACCACCTTGTTGGGATATATAGTTCTTTTTGTTTTACAGACTTACCAATCCAAGGACGAATTAAGATGGTGCTTTCCCTTCAAGACTTTACGAAATGTTGCAGTCGCTTCGGTTTTTATGACTTTTTCGATTTACCTAATGAGAAGTTTGTTAAATAATTGGAACTTATTAGTTGTATATCTTTTTGTGGCCATTTTTATTGGTTCAGCGGTCTACGCGATCTTCTTAATTCTACTTGGGGAATTGAGCAGGAAGGAGATCTCCGCACTTCTGCTATTGAAAAGGCAATAAAAAAATATCCAGTTTCAAATTCTTACAGAAATCTAGAATCCTTTGTATCGCTGAAAATTTTTAAATTCAATGATCCGATATCTTCCAAGGTTTTTTGAAATTTTCCGTAGGGAAGGAGCAGTAAGAGCCCTTCAGCGTGCGGTATGTTACCTGTTTAGACCTATACGGCACCCTTTACAGGCATGGTCTGCGTGGTTCGTGCAGACACTATTCATATCCGATCGAGTGTTTCTGCGGCAACTGAATTCGGTCTGGAAATCAATGGACGTATTTATCGACCACTTGGCAAATAAGGAATGGCCGTTGTTTTCCGACACAGATAAAAGGAAAAATGAATTGATAGGAATCCTCAAGGATCAATTTCCCCAGGGTATTCGGGCCTGCCAGGAAGAAGCCGTGCGAATTTGCCAGCATCAATTTCAACTTTTAGGTGAGGACTTCATTTTTGATGATCGAATTAACTGGCACCTGGATCCTTCTACGGGAAATAGTTGGCCCTTACAGCCGATAAGCAAAATTGACGACTGGATTCGGTCTGCCCAGTGGCCAGGTGATATCAAATTGCCGTGGGAACTGAGTAGGCACCAGTACTTCTTTACACTGGCAAAAGCCTACTTTGTTACTGGAAATGAAAATTATGCGCGAGAATGCGCCGGGCACATCAGCGACTGGATAAAGAATAATCCCTACAAAAAAGGGATTCACTGGTTTAGCCCTCTTGAAATTGCCCTGCGCCTGATTTCATGGATTATAGCTTTTCATATCTTCAAAAATTCCAGTATATTTTTACAACTTACCGGGAAACATTTTGTTAAAAGTATTTTCCTGCAAAGTCATTTTCTTGAAAAACATCTTACGCTAAATTTGGAAGTCCCCAACAATCACCTAATTGGCGAAGCAACTGCGCTTATCTTAGTTGCTGCTTCATTCCCGGAATTCAAAAAATCACAGAACTCGCTGGCCTCGCGCTTGGCCATACTGGAACAGGAAATACAAAAACAGACTTCTTCCGAAGGGGTTAACAAAGAACAATCCACTTCATACCAGCGATTTGTGCTCGATTTTTTAGTGTTGGTCCTGCTGCTTTCCAAACGAAAATATATCCGGACGGTGCCTTTTCTTGAAAAATACGCTGAAGAGATGATAGAATATCTCATGTTTATCACGGGCCCTGACGGTCAGATTCCCATGGTGGGAGATTCCGATAACGGGAGGGGATATCAGTCGATGACCTGCAACGATTTTTGGGATTTTTCTGCTACGTTCGCCATTGGATCAATTTTATTTAATCGTTCGGATTTTAAATATTTGGCCCAAAAACGCAGAGAGGAAGTCCTGTGGTTCATGGGCATTGAAGGATGGGATGTTTTCAAGCAATTACGGGCACACAGGCCGGAGAAACGCTCCGTTTCTTTACTTGAGTCAGGCTTGTGTTACATTCGTGACGACTGGATTGCCTCAAGCGATTTGGGCCTGATGCGATGTGGTGAATTTGGATTAGGGGGCGAAGGATTTTGTGCCCATGCCCATTGTGACCTGTTGAGTTTTTTGTTATGGATTGAAGGTAAGCCTGTTTTGATTGATTCAGGAACGTATAGCTATCGTGGCGAATGGCGCAACTATTTCCGCCTGACAAGTGCCCATAACACCCTGCGTATTGATCATCAGGAACAGGCGGAACCACTACATGAATTCGCCTGGGAAGGTGTTCCAAAAGTAGTCAGCGGACAACATGATGATCATACCATATCAGGTTGCCTACACCTGTCCGATAATGTGATGATTAGACGGAAAATCAGCCATTATCGACCTATGGCCTGGGCAATCAGCGACAGAATCATAGGAGATGGAAACCACGTCATCGAATGGTTCTTTCACTTCCATCCAGCCCTTCAGCTTGAAATCCAACAGAGAGATCAAGTCAAGGTATTTGAAAACGACTGGCAGGTTTGGATCAAGATACCTTCGCCGGATATGAAAGTTATCATCGAACAGGGATGGGTTTCGGCGAACTACGGTGTGAAAAAAAAACATTCTATTTTGTATGGGCAGTGGCAAGGCGATCTTTCTGGATATCAAACCTTTATCTGGGAGATAATGAAGCCACGTTCTACGTCAGACATATTCAGAATTCACTATAAATTGTGATGAAAAAAGTATTAGTGCTTTCCTATGTTTTTCCTCCTTTCTTCTCTGTTGGAGGCTCAATTCGTGTCGTAAAGTTCATAAAATATATGATAGAACTTGGGTGGACACCATCAATATTAACTATAGATGATAGCAAAGAATACGATACCCAAAGAAAAGAGGGGAGCAATAGTCTGCTAAGCGATATTCCCAATGAAGCGAAAATATTTCGGACCATTTCTGGAGAAGTATCGCTTGAAAGTCTCGAGAAAGGCCGGAATATACGTGACAAATACCCCTTAGCTGGAAAAATACTCAGTTTCTTATCCTCGCTTCGTTCTATGGTAAACAGATATGTTTTAATTCCTGACGAAAATGTCACTTGGCTTCCATTTGCAGTCAAGCTTGGCCGTAAAATAATTGAGGAAGAAAATGTGAATCTACTTTTTGTGACCTGCCCGCCACATTCAGCTGCACTAGTTGGTATGATTCTGAAATGGATGTCAAGGAGAAAGCTCATATTTGATTTCAGGGACGATTGGGTGGGGACATCTATTCATAACTCCAAACCAAAGATCTGCCAATTGTTTGAGAAATGTCTGGAAAAAATGGTTATCCGAGCTGCCGATAAGGTAATTCTGGTAACCGAGGAAAGCAGACTTTCCCTGATCGAAAGATACCCGCATTTCTCTCACGATAAATTTTGTCTAATCCCAAATGGCTGCGATATCCGCGAATTCTCAGAGACAGACTCATTGCCCACAAATGCTTTTTCCTCAAAGTTTCTCATTTTTCATGCTGGGCTTCTAACGTCAATGAAAGAAACGTTGCGGACTCCCGAATCTTTTTTCCTGGCCTTGTCCGAGATTAGGAATTCATATCCAAGTATTGCCAGTGAAATCGTAACTGTCTTCGCAGGGCAGGTGCCTCATAAATATTGTGAATTAGCAGCTAAGTTAGGTCTCCTCGACAGCATTAAGGAAGTTGGAAACTTATCCCACCAAGAGGCTATACAACATATGAAGAAAGCCAACCTCTTGTTAGCAATTGCTACGGATGGCTTTCCAAACAGCATTCCCGGAAAACTTTACGAATATTGGGCAGCCGGTAACGCGCCGATTTTACTTATAGGCCATCAAGGAGCCGCTCAGAAGCTAATCGAAAAGAACAAACTTGGTGTGACTGTCTCACCAGAGAATATAGATGATATCCGTTCTTTCATTCTAAAAGCTTTTAGACAGCATAGGTCCGGTCAACCACTTCGCATACAAACCAAAGGGTTAGAGGAATTTGATCGGCGAACCTTGGCCACCAAATTGGTGAAAACGTTTGAGTCAGTTCTGTTCCGATGACCTTTGACAACTTATTTCTTGTTCTGATTTCTTAGGTAGCGTATTCTGAAGCTTTCGGATGTGGAAAAGTAATCGAGGTTTTTCGCAAAATAATCTGCCCCAGCCAAGATTTTTCGTGATTCGGCAGATGGAAGACTAAAAAACGATCTTTTTAGCCCAATTTTGTACCCAGAAGCAATGCTTCAGGACAAGCAAGCGTGATTTACTGAAATGAAAAAATGCAGAATAATTTATATTGCTGGTGTTGATCTAGAATTGGGATTGAATCACAGATCTGTGCATTTGGCACTGCATTTGAGCAAAAGATTTCCCGGTTTTGTTTTTGTTTCCTTTCTCAATTTTTACGGAGGGCCGCCTGGTGGACTAACGCGAAAGTTATCAACGGGCCTTAAAAATATTCTTTTTGACCGAATAACAATGTCAAGAAAACACGGATTTGAGCAAATTTCAATTCGTAAATTGAAATTACCCATTATCATCGATTATCTTTTCCAGGACATTTGGCTTTATCTGAACCTGATAGCAGTATTGAGGAATCGGGTATTTGATATCTGTATCTTTGGTCATCCTTATAATGCGTCTTTGGCGTATCTTTTTAAGAAAAGACACCATATCCCAACCTTGATATATGATGATTGGGATTTCTTCCCAGCATATGATAGGGCGGTAGGTGTCAACGGACTTTCTGCGTTTGCGCTTTCCCTAATTATGCGTATTAAGGAAAGAATATGCATTAGGACTGCCAACATGGTCATATCAGTGGGGTCACTGCTTACTAAGCTTCGCCGTGCTCAGGGAGCAAAATGCGCCCTTACTGTGCCAAATGGCGTTGACTATGAAATGTTTTCCTCTGTCGGAAAGAAATCAAAGGAAGGAATCCAGCCGACTTTGCTTTACATAGGCACGTTGTCTCTGGCATGGGGAGTTGATCTCTGCATCGATGCGATACCGCTTATCAAGAAAGAAGTTCGAAATATCAGGTATCTAATTGTCGGCGAAGGGCCAGATGAAAAATATCTTCGTTCAAAAGCAAAACGCTTGGGAGTTGAAAAGAACGTTCTTTTTGTAGGCAAGCAACAATATTGCAACCTTCCGGTCTATCTTTCACAATCTCATATTGGCATCGCAGCTTTTCGTCCAAATGATTTTAGGAAATATGCTTTTCCGTTAAAAGTGATCGAATACATGGCCAGCGGATTGCCTGTTATCGCAACGAAAGTAGGCGAAACAGAACAAATATTAGCAGACTCAAGAGCCGGTATCCTGATAGACTTCTCTCATTTCGATCTTTCAGAAGCTGTATTCAAGCTCCTAAAGGATGATGCGTTTTATGCTCTCTGTCGCGAGAGGGCTCTCGACTTTTCCAAAAACTACGACTGGAATTGCATAATTGACAAGGCTCTTGCATCCTGCACCCACATTCGTGGAGATTGAAATGCAAAACGAAATTCCTGTAGCCTTAATTTCCTTTAAAGGTCTCCCTGTGTATGCCATTCAGCTTGCCAATGGCTTGGCTAACCTAACGGAGATTCATTTGTTTCTTGCTGACATAGCAATAAAAACCTATGCACCTTTCATAGATTCCCGGATACACCTCCACCAGCTCAGAACTTATAGATATAGGAACCCAGCGGGTATTTTGGCTTCACTGAATATAATCCATAAGATCAAAACGGCTGGCATTCAGATCGCTCACCTAATAGCGAACGAACCCTGGTTTAACCTTTTCATCCCATTCATCAAATCTTTTTCCTTGGTCACGACTGTTCACGACGTTCGATATCACCCAGGCGATCGCCGTTCAAACGTTGTTCCCCAAGCCGTATCAGATCTTGCAACAAAATTCTCTACGGCCCTAATTGTGCATGGCATTCACTTGAAAACATCTCTATGCGTCAACTTTAGAATAGACAAAAACCGTGTGTTTGTCATTCCCCACATGAACTATTCGTTTTACAGGAGTTGGGAAAGGGCTGAAATCAAGGAAGAAGAGAACAATATTCTTTTCTTTGGCTCTATTTGGGAATACAAAGGTTTGAAATACTTAATGAAAGCAGAACCTTTTCTCTCAAGGGAGCTTGGTCACTTCAAAATCATAATTGCAGGTGCGGGGGAACCGTTTTCCAAATATAGAAAATATGTTTGCGATCGAAGCAAATATGAGATCATAAATGAATTCATACCTGATGAACGTGTTGCCGAACTTTTTCAAAGGGCTGCTGTGGTTGTCCTGCCATATATTGAAGCATCTCAAAGTGGGGTGATACCTCTCGCATTCTCTTTTGGCAAGCCTGTCGTAGCCACGAGCGTTGGCAGTATCCCAGAGATTGTAGATAACGGAAAAAATGGGTTTTTAGTGAATCCCCGCGATCCTTATGCCTTAGGAGAAGCTGTAGTCAAGATTTTGTGCAATGCAGAACTTCGAAATACTATGTCCAAGAACGCCCGTATTAAAGCTTACCAGGAGCTTTCTTGGAATCGCGTTGCAAGAATACATCTCGAAGTGTATAGAAAAATCTTGCATAGGTTTCCAAAAGCGCCATGAAAGAGAATACACTATCGCTCAGGAAAGCAATGGCTATTCTGACGGTCAGAAGAGTAACGTGGAGTAACTTTGATGTTGCGGCTCAACAAGGGAAACCTTCGCCGAGACTTGAGCGGTGTGACGGGAAATTGTCACGCACTGTTCTGAGGTGGCTAGGGGCTGGCAACAGCTCTCGGCTACCCGACTATCACACTAATTTAATTTGGTATGAATAATGTTAACTACCCGCTTAGCTAAGCTAATGATGAAGGCTTTCGAGAGTCATCCAATTTTTTCTGAGAATGCAGTTGGAGAACTGAATGAAGTTTTCAATCATAATTCATTTCTCCAGGCCTCTGAATCAAAACAGCGGTCAATAATGTTTAAATCTTCAGAAAGCAAATATAACAGCGAAATGCACTATCCTTTGGATAGCTACTTTGGTCTAGATCTTTCTTCGTTCCTTCAGGGGAAAGTTGCTCTAGATCTTGGTTGTTTTACTGGAGGCAGATGTGTGGCATGGTTTGAAAGATACAAATTGCAGCATATTTCAGGTATTGATGTAAGACAAGTATTTATAGAATCAGCAAAACAGTTTGCATCTATGCACAATACTAGAGCTGACTTCGAAGTCGGTTTTGGGGAGTCTTTACCTTTTGAGAATAAGATATTTGATGCAATCTTATCATTTGATGTATTTGAACATGTACAAAATTTAGAGAAAACCCTCAATGAATGTTATCGTGTTTTGAAAATCGGTGGCAGATTGTTCTTGGTTTTTCCAAGCTATTTTCATCCAATCGAACACCACTTATCTCTTGTTACAAGAACTCCCTGTATTCACTGGTTCTTTAGTGGCAAGACCTGCATCAGGGCGTATTATGAGATTCTTAAAGAACGTGGTGATAAGGCATACTGGTATAAGCGCTTATCTGCAAATGTGGAATCTTGGGAGCGGGGTAACACAATAAATGGTATAACATTAAGTCAATTCAAGGCAATAATCAAAGGTATGAATTGGCGAGTTGTTCGACCCGTAAGCAAGCCGATAGGTTCTATTGGTAGAAATATCTCCAGAAATAGGCTTATTAGGACAATGTCTAAGTTGTTTTCTCCTTTAACAAAAATACCTGGTTTACGAGAGATATTTCTCCATCGCATTACATATATATTAGAAAAATGATAAGCAGAATTATACAGCGCAAACCCCTCCTTTATAGGGATCGCGTTGCAATAATGCATCTTTAAGTGTTTAATTTAAAAGGTCTGGCATAGATTGCCCAAAGAGCCATGAAAGAGAATGAAGTATCGCTGAGGAAGTTTCCCTATCCATACAGAGCCGCGCTGGCTATCTGCAATGATATTGACCAGACTGCCAATATTGAGGAATTCCTGGAAATTCAACGATTTCTAAACACAGAGGGTTCTACTCAATTTGGTAAAGGACTCGGCCTCGAAGTTGGTAACAGCTTATTTCTTGACTCCAAGTATCACCCAGATAAGCAACTAAGTTTTTCATCTTCTCCCAAGAGCAAGGAAATGCTGCTTAGGTTTGTGAAGGCGAAAATCATAGACTCCTTCCACTCCTACAGTGATAGTAAGATAGAGATGTCAGAGATACAGAAGTTCCTTAGTCTCCTAAAGGATGAGAATTGTGGAATAACCGTCTGGATCGACCACAATCATTCGGGTTACAACCTTGGCAAACACAGTACCCATGGCAAGGGGGATTTGCGGAACTCTGAATATTATCATGCCGATCTAACTCTGAGCTATGGAGTTAGGTTTGCCTGGATGGGTGAAGTAACAAGTATTATTGGCCAAGCGACGTCCTTGACTCCGAAAAAAATCGTCCAGATGCTAGATATCCGGCACCCTTCGTCCATTATCACGGCAGTAAAGCACATTGGAAAGGTTGTTCTAGGTTTCTTAGGATTTGATAGATTCTTATCATACTATAGCAACGATTTGGTCCGCGTCCGAACACTGTATGACGGGCACAAAATATATGAATTTGTTAGATGCAATCCGCATTGGAGGGGGCCAGGTTTTTGCGCAAATCCACGGAGTTTCCCATACGTTTTTTCACGGCAGAACCTTGAAAGGCTGATAAGAAGCGAAGGCTACATGATTCTGTACACTCACTTGGGGGAAAAGGAAGAGTCTGATGGGCCTCTTCCCATGGACGGATGGAATTCCCTTAGGAATGTTGCCAAAATGACCAAGAATGGAAACCTCTTTGTTAGCACAACCTCACGTCTTCTTCAGTACCATGTTAGACACAAATATTTAGATTGGTCTTGGAACATTTCCAACGCCAATGACCTAATCATTACCTTGAACGCAATTAGAGACCCTATCTGCGGAATATATATTCCGACTCGCAATAATATTCAAGGTTTTACGTTTTACGTCCCATCCGATGTTAGGACCAGGTTATTTGTCGGAAAAAAAAGAATAAAAATAAGAGAAAATCCTCCTGATTATACTGGGAGGAAAAGCTTATCGGTTCCCATTTATCCTACTTTTTCTCATGAGATTTTTGGCGGACTACTTGAATAGCATGGATAGGACAAAGGCTAATTCAAAAGAAGAATTCCATGTCTTAATTACCACTGTTCCTCAGCAGGCGGGAGGAGGTATAAGCACTCTCCACCGTATTCTATTTAGCCAGAAGGCCGAAATGGGATTTCAATTCGTTCCCCTCGAGGTTTCCTCACGGAGTCCATGGAGCGAATCATTGACCGGAAGGTTTGCTCGAATCAGTTTTTGCAATGCGTTGTTTGTCCTCTTACTCATAAAGGACAATTTAGCAAGAATTGTTCACATTAATACTGCGCCGGATACAAAAGCCTTGCTGAGAGATGTGCCGCTTATTCTTATCGCTAAAAGCCTGGGAAGAAAAGTTGTCGTCCAGATTCATGGCGGACTTAGTGATTACAATACCCCTTGGGCTATCAATAGGATAGCTATTCATGCTTTTAATTTGTGTGACAGAATCCTTGTTTTCTCTAAGAAAGACATGAACGAGTTGCGGCCTAAGATTCCCACAGAGAAAATATGCGTGTTTCCAAACGCAGTGAATGTAAAGGAAATTGTGAGCATAGATGGGAATTTAAGGAAAAACTTGCTAATTCCTGAAGAAAACAAGATAGTTTTGTTCATTTCAAGATTTATCAAAGAAAAAGGTGTGTTCGATTTTATCGAATCTATTCCTAATGTTCTGAGAGATTTTAGAAAAGTCACTTTTGTTTTTGTAGGAGATGGCCCTGAAATGGGAGAAATGCAAAAGAGATGTAGTAGCATGGCGTTAAAAGACTGCATAAGGTTCACAGGATATCTTGATTACGAAGATAGCTTAAGAGCTTTTAGATCAGCTGATCTCTTTGTGCTCCCGAGTCACTCCGAAGCTATGCCCATATCGATTTTACAGGCACTGGCTGCCGGGTTGCCGATAATTTCTACTCACGTCGGTGCAATCCCTGAAATTCTAAGAGAAGGAGTGAATTGTCTCTTTGCCGAGTCTAAAAACCCTGCGAATCTCGAGAAAAGTCTTAGGATCCTTTTGAAAAATGATGCCATTAGACAACAAATGAAAGCGAGTAATGTGAAGCTGGCAAGGGAAGAATTTGATGTAACGGTGGTTCTTGGAAAACTTGGAAAACTTTATAATGATTTGTTGAACTAAACTCCTTAACAGTGTTTTTTTGATACCAGGCTTTGATTGATCCAGGGGAAATTGTTTTGGAATTCATGCCAGTGATAAAAGGAATTGTAACATATATCCCTGGAGGATATAGTATCTATGCTCATGCCAAACAAGGTAAGTTTGGCGGAAGTTCAAGGTTGGTAGTGTATTGCTACGCGGTATGGTTAAAGCACCTGACAAGGTTGTGGAAAAACGGCATGCGGAACATTCCCAGTACGGTTGTAGAGCTTGGGCCAGGCAGTTCATTAGGCGTAGGATTTTCCGCTTTACTGTCTGGTGCAACAAATTACTATGCGCTTGATGTAATAAAATATGCGGATACAGAGCAAAACCTTCGTATTTTTGATGCCTTAGTTGATCTTTTCAAGTCACTGCGTATTCCGACGCATTCCGGACACCCATTCCGATTCATTCCGGACAGTGATTCCAATCCATTTCGGACACCCATTCCGATTCATTTCGGACACCCATTCCAATCCA
>Ga0075120_10002251_pt1 | contig 14188 bp, 16 predicted proteins | sample AntAceMetag02UKL_FD_69792 | JGI IMG/M metagenome (GOLD analysis project Ga0075120, IMG submission 69792) | Saline lake microbial communities from Ace Lake, Antarctica - Antarctic Ace Lake Metagenome 02UKL | ecosystem: Environmental > Aquatic > Non-marine Saline and Alkaline > Saline | place... | reverse complement strand
TGTATTCATATATACTTATTTTTTCTATTTCATATTCTTTGTCCCTAAGAATGTCTAAAAGAGTGTCAATATAACCACCGAGTAATTTATCTATTCCTTTTGAAAAAATAAAAAATTTATCTAAAATATTTGTTGCTTCTATCAATTTAATACCTTGGCTACTTATAGAAACATATTTGACACTTTGGCTGGAGAAAGGATCTGTTGCATGTCGATTTTTATCATATCTTTCGATTAAACCCATTCTGTGCAAATCAACAAATAAATTTTTTCTCATGGCGTCCTGTGTACCAATGCCAGCTTTTTGTTTTGCCTCATTACAAAATTTAGCATATACATATTCATCCGGATTATTTTCTGGTCTCTTGGATATATCCGTTGTCCTTATTGTCATTAAACTTTGTTCCGGGGCATATTTATTTAGTAATGTCAAAATAGAAATAATTTGTGCCATTACATAACGATTATGTTGAGAAGCTTCAGAACCCCTATATTTTTCATCTTTTATCCTAAAATCAATAAATTCTAATGCTTTATTTCCACGATTTATATTATTTACCACCATATATTTTTAAATTTTTTTTTGCTAATTTAACATACTCAATACTATTATCTGAACAAATAAAATTTCTGTTTAATTTTTTTGAAGCAATAGCAGTTGTGCCACTACCTACAAAACAGTCAACAATAAGGTCTCCTTTTCTACTACTTGCTTTTACAATTCTTTCTATCATGTCTAACGGTTTGGGTGTTAAATGTGGCATTTTTTGTATTATACCTTTTATTTTAACTTTATGTCTTTGGCTTGTAAAATGCCAAACTTCGCGACATAATTTTCCTCCTGGATTGGGATACCACCTTTTGCCATTTTTAATTATTCCTGCTTTTTCCGCATGTGCCATTCTATCTGTTGATTCATAAGGCACTCTTATTTCATTATAATTAAAAATGTGGTTTTTGGTTTTTGTAAAGAATAAAATAGTTTCTTGTCCATTGTTATATTTTGTTTTTGTTGCAGACATTCCGTCCCTTTTATCCCATGTAATCCAATTTTGAAATTCTAATCCCTTATTAACAAGATATTGTAAAATATAAGCCGAATTAAAAGGAGTATTAAAAATATAAATACTTCCCGTTTTTTTTAATTTAGGCAGTAAGCCATCTATCCATTTGAAAGTAAAATTTAAAAAATCATCCTGATTTTTAAAAGTATCCCAATTAGCTTTACTTAAATTATATGGAGGATCTATTATTGCTAAATCAACAGAATCATTTTTTAATTTTTTTAAAAAATTAAAACAATCCATTTTATAAATTGTGTTCAATTTCAACATATTATTTAACACTGTCTAATTTTTTATTTATAATTTTTTCATACTCCTTAGATAATTCATAGCCGATATAATTTCTTTTTAATTCTTTTGCTACTTTTAATGTTGTACCTGAACCAGCAAATGGATCTAAAACAATATCATCAACATAAGTAAAAAGTTTTACACATCTTTTTACTATTTCTTCAGGCATAATAGCTGAATGATCTCCAAATGCCAAATCCCCTTTATTTGGTATAGGGATATCCCATATTTGTTTTGTATATTCAACCCATTCTTTTTGAGAAAGCTTACTTTGTTCTTTTATTTTTTCAGGTAATCCATTTTCAGATTTTCCGTCTTTTACATATACAGTTATATATTCTATTGTATTTTGTGCATAAAAATTTCTAGGATATGGATAACTTCCAAACATTAATTTTTTTGTTGAGTTTTTTCTATTCCGTATATAAATATCCAATAAAAATATTTCTTTTGAATTAGACAAAATAGAATTTTCAATATCACTATTTATATCAAAAATATGACGATTAAAATGAGTATTAAAATTTTTCTTTATCATTGGCATTAAAGGTGTATTTATAATTAATTTTCCATTTGGACGCAAGACCCTTTCACATTCTTGCCAAATTTTTAGCATTTCACTTATATATTTTTTGTAATTGTTAATATCACCAATTTGACCTTTTAATTTTTTAGATATTTGTTTTTCTTGACGCCCATCTTTTGAGTAATCCTTTATATTGAAATAGGGGGGGGAAGTAATAATCAAATTAACAGAATTATCTGGTAATTCTGTCATTTTTCTTGCATCTTTAAAAAATATTTTATTTTTATAACTTATTTTCATATGGCTTTATTATACACTAATTTTAAAAAAAATGGAAACATTTGCACTTCGGTGATAATTCGGCTATAATTAAATATACTATATGAATACATTAACGAAAAGACAAAAAGAAATTCTTGACTTCGTTTCCAATTATATAAAAGAAAATGGCTATTCCCCATATTATGAGGAAATAGGTCAAAAATTCGGATTATCAGCTCTTTCAACCGTTCATGAACATATTACCGAACTTGTGGATAAAGGTTATTTAAAAAAGGACGAACACAAAGAACGAGGTTTGTATTTGCCGAAAAAACGAAGTCAACATCTTGAAATTCCGCTTGTTGGCAAAATTGCTTGCGGTCTGCCTATTGAAGTTATTGAAGAGCGAGGTGAATTTGTAAAAGTTGCTCGGGAACAGTCTTTGCGTGGTAATTTGTACGCTTTGCGAGTCAAGGGCGATTCTATGATTGATGAGGGTATATTTGATAATGATATTATTATTGTTAAAAAGCAAGAAAATGCCGATGACGGTGATACTGTTGTGGTTATTGTTGATGAAAACGAAGTGACTTTAAAAAAAATTTATATGGAAAATGATAGAATAAAACTAGAACCCGCAAATCCAAAATACAAACCTTTTTATAGAAAAGAAGTTGATATTCGTGGAGTCGTAGTGAAAATTATTAGAAATTTTAAATAGCACATTAAAATTGTTTATAGTAATGCCAGCGAGAAAATAAACTTAGGGGCTGTGGATTTTGATTTAGTTTAGCTCACTTTAATCGCTCTCCGTTTGCAAATCTATTTTACTAGGTTTTCAAGCATGGGAGCGGATTAAAGTCGGACGCTTCTATTTTATTCATTCATCTAATCTTAAACTTATGCCAAAAGTGAAAACTAGGACAGGTCAAACAGCCAAGGTGTCTGGTCAATACAGACCAACTGGCACCACGAAAGAGATTACTCTTTCAGGCGGTGATCGTGTTCCTCCTTATGGTGGCAAAGCTAAGATTTTTACACTTGTCGATAGGACAAAGCATAAAAATCGATAAACTTTGAACCCCTCTTGCTGGCATTCCTGTGAATAATACAAAAATAAAATGTCTATTTCTCCGCAAAAAATCAAGCAAAAAATGCTGGAACTGACCCGGCTTTTTTGTATAGAGCGGAATATTTTTCAAAGATTTGTAATTGTATATAGGTATATTCGCTTATTAAACAAAGACCCACTTACTAAAGAAATTCTACAAAAAATGTTTGACGATACCGCCAAGGTAATGGGCAGACTTCATAAAGACGGAATGGATGAAGAAGAATTTTTAGATGTTAAAGGTGAAGTTATTTATACCAATGATTTTTGGATGTATTACTCTAATTTGGAAGTGATACACGGCAAAATGAAAAAGATTAAAGAATGTAAAATTTGCGACAAAAACAAATTTGATAATTTAAGCCGTCTATATTCAAAGCCCTACTCTAAAGAAATGCTTGAACTTTCTTTTAAAGTGATAAATAGTAATGTGTTTGATCAACTAGACCAGAAATGTTTTTTAGATGAGGATAGAAAAGACGGCAAAACATATTTTGAAGAAAAGAAAAGCGTTTTATACATCAAAGGACAAAAAATTCTCATTAACCGACAAGATAAAATAACTAACGCTCACAAAATTTTAAAATACATTCTTATAGATAATAAAAAGAATTTAGAAGATGATTTTTTCTACTCCGAAATTGCTGAAAATGAATTTAATGAATTAGACTACAAAGAACGAAAAAATAATTGGCGAACTTATTTTAGAGCCTGCCAAGACATCAACGATAAAATACTTAATCAAACAAACGAACTTGTAAAAGATTTTTTAGAATTTAACACTGGTAAAAAAGGCAAAGCTTCTATCAATAAAAAATACCTCTAGTTTACCCCAAATTACAACGAATAAGTCCCGTATCTACGGGGCTTTTTTGTTTTACCCCAAATCTTACCCGTAACTTTGGGTAAACGCAATTTTATATGCTTAAAACATAATTCACAAAATTAAAGGTCGATTGTGAAACTAATAAATTATAAGCCCAAAGAAAACTTTATGTTTAAATTAACTGGAATCCTCAAAAAGGAGGAAGTAAGAGAATTTACCAAAAAGGATGGTAGTCAAGGCAAAAGTAAATCATTTTTTATTGAGCCTCAAGGAAGTATCTATCCTGTTAAAGTTAATGTTTCTGACGCTGATTATAAAATCGGCAAACAAGGTGAAACAGTAACTGTTGAAGTGGCAATATTCCCTTATGTCATCGAAGATAAAAAGCGTAAAAAGGCTTTCGTGGATTACTACATCCCTAATAAAAAATAGTTATGAGATTTTTAGTTGAAAACCCTGAAGGAGTATTTAGTTTAACAAACAAAGCGTTGAATTTATTAAATTTTTTTAGTCAACAGCTTACTGTTTCATTTGCTATCCTTTTTGGACTATTAGCTATTATTATTCTCTTAATTATTTTTAAGTCTTAGTATGGCTGGTTTCGCAAACAATATTTTTCTCGGTTTTGGACTATCTCTAGTTCTACCGTTAACAATATACATAATTTTAAGCATTCTTTTGGCGATAATCTCGGACAAATAGTATGTGTTCAAATTTTATAAATAACGCTAATTCCTGCTACTTGGACAACTTCTCATTAATTGCAGAAGTGTTCGAGAAAGGCTTAGTGCTAGGAATAATAATTGGGACGGTGGTCGGCATACTGTTATTATTCGCTAATAAATTTAAAGGTTAAAAGTATGATTAATAGAATCAAAGACCTATCCGCTAATGGTAAAGCTAAAATAGCTACTCTTTCACTGGCTGTTGCTGGTGGAGTTTTAGCTCTTGGCTCAAATGCTTTCGCGGCCGTCGACGCTGATGTTGCCTCATCTACTGAAATAGTAGTAACCACAATGAAAGAAAATATTACTGGTGTTATCACCGCTAATATCGCCAACATTGTGATTGTGGGTGTTATCATCTTCTCTATCGGTTTTGTTTGGAAGCTAGCCAGACGCTTCATGAAATAGGCACAGAGGGCTAATCCTATTTTAGGGGTTAGCCCTCCTCTTATTCTAAAACTATGAAAATACAAAAAATAAAAATAATAGTTTTCTCTATTTTGTCGGTATTACTTTTTTCCACTCCTGCCTTTGCTGTTAGTAATGATATTTTGGAAATGTGGAGTTTTAATACTCAAGCAAATCCAAATATTGGGCTAGTTAATTCTAGCCAGTTAAATTTTCGGACATACAATAGCGGATATTGGTCAAGCTCAAATCCGTTTAATGTTCAAGGTGATTATAGCTATAAATATCGCTATAACTCTAACGAGGGCTGGGATTCAAACAGTATTACAACAAATAATCCCGCTTCTGGCTTCTCTGTTTCTATGTGGGAAAAAGGAGATTCAAGCAGTTCAGGCGAAGTAAGATATAAAATAATTCTAAAGAATTATAGTGATAATGAAGTGGCTCGTTTTATGGTTGGCTCACCTTATCATTCTTTTAATTATGTGCCAGGGATTCAAAGCAATATGGGCGGATATTCAAGTCAAACACCCGTAACTAGCGGAATGATTCCAGATCATGTAGATTGGCATTTATGGACTTTCACTTTCTCAACTACGCAAGTTAAATGGTATTACGACACTACTCTAATGTTTACTGGTGATATTATGAACGCCCCTGTTTCTTGGGATGAAATTACGCAAATTTGGAGTGATCAAGAAAACTTCAATAATTACATTGATGATTTAGTTATTTGGGACAAAGCTCTGACTTCTGACGAAATAGATGTTATCTACAATTACGGGCAAAGCGTAGGTGAAGAAAGTTTTTCACTTTCTCCCTTTGAAATAACATCACCCGAACAAGACGAATATAAAATAAAGGAAAGCTGGATTACTGTTGAGGGAGGTTGTTCTACTGACGGAATAAATAGAATTGCGTTTACGAATGATTGTTCTGATTTCTCAAATTTAAATTATACAGTCGATTGTGTTAATGGTTCCTTTTCTAGTAACTTCTATTACAATGGAATATCTAATTGGGTGATTGCCGTTGAACAAGATAGTGTTGCTGGTGATTGCGTTGATTATGACAATCTTATGGATGTTGTAGGAATAATAGGCATAGAAGTAATTGAGGGTTATCCTGACGAATGGCATTTTAATTATGAATATTACGATGACTATGATATTGAAATAGTTTCACCAATATTTGATATACCTGCCTTAACCTTGCCTCTTGGCAATACAAATGTTGATATGACTTTTTCTTTTACATATCCTCATCCGCTTTCACCAAATCTTGTTTTCAATATGAAACAATATGATGAAAACGGCAATGTTCTAAACAGTGCTTATCATACAAAAGCTTTGTATGAAATGATTGACACGGATAGCTATGTTGTAAATTTAACTGCTAGTAGTTCCCCAATTCATTATGTTGTTCAATTATTGAATAACGGTGAATTAGTTAGACAATATCCTTTCGGAATTTTTGTTTCTGATTTGGACTTAATCATAAATCCAGATGAATACAGATATTTATTTCCTCGTTTAGTTGAAAAAATGAAAGAGAAAGTTGTGTTTAATTATTACTTTGCTTTCTATGACGGTTTTTATAATCTGTTTAGCGGAAGTATGGACGAAGTGTCTGATGAAGATTTAGATATTACTTTTAAATCAGTTTCTGCCGACGGTGAATACAATTTAGAAGTTCCGATTTTCAAAGGGTCAAATCCGATTGTAAAAAGTTTCTCTGACGGATTACGTCCATATATAATTGGGCTTTTATGGTTAGGGTTTGCTCTTTATGTAGTTGTTAGAGTTAATGGATTATTTAATAGCGACGAATAAAAATATGTTAAATTTTGTAGAATCAATCTTAATAAAAATATTTTCTATTCTGCCTAACGCAGATCCTGAAAATAATGTTATCACAGCGGTCAATTCTGCTTTTGCTACTACTGAGCCAACATTTCATAAAATCAATTTGATTTTTCCTATTTCTACCCTGTTTAAAATATTGATGATTGTAATATTTATTGAATTAACTTTGCTTTTAATACGGCTAATTATGAAAGTGGCGGTATTATTTAGAGGATAAAATTATGATTACAATAATTACAGGAAAACCCGGAGCCGGTAAAACATTATTTATGACTTACAAGGCTTTAGAAATGATAAAACAAGGATTTGATATTTATGCTAATTGGAAATTAGATTTTTCTGATTATCTAGAAAAGAAAAAATGGAATAAAAATAAAATGGGCAAGGTTTATTTTTGGTCTGAAATTCCCGAATTATTACATATCAAAGGTGGGCAAATATTTGTTGATGAAGCACAGGGATATTTTGATTCAAGAGAATGGCAAGATATGCCTCCAAGCGCAAAACAAAAATTTTCCGCACATAGACATGATGTCAAAAAGGATAATAGCGGGCAAATTATCCCTCTTGATATTTGGGCTGGTGTTCAACATACAAGTAATATTGATAAAAGGATTAGAGATTTAGGACAACATTTTGCAGAGGTAAGAAATGTTTTTCATAAAATATTTATGGTTTCATATTTTGAATTGCAAGATTTAAAAGACGACAACATAAGAAGAAGAGCAGTAAAGCGAAGATTTTTTCTATTTAATAAATTAAAAGCTAATTGTTACAACACGCATGAGGCAGTAAATTTTATTGAATATCCTGAATTTCCTTACCATAGAGAATATAATAGTAATTACTCAAATAAAAATTCCGGGCTTATTCCAAACACTTCGGACGTTCCTATTTACTCTAAAAAAAAGAGGGGCTGACACGCACGAAAAAAGGGAGTGGATCTTACTCCACTCCCAAAAAGTTTACACCGACATCACCTGACTTTTGTAAAAAAGATTTATCTGTTTAGGATACTTTGAAATAACCTTACCTGTCTTACTCTTTTTCTCAATTACGATGTAGGATTTTAAAGCCTTTTCGCCTTTCTTAACCCTAAATCCGCTTTCGTTCCATTTACCAATAGTCATGCAATTGGATTTTGGATTATACTTTTTCGCCTCTTTTTCTCCCCAGCGAGTAGAGATTTGTTTACGAACTAGATTTTCGGTAGTTTCCGAACCTGTCCAGTTTGAAATGATTTTCTTTTCCATAAATATAAATCACGGCTGATAAATAAGCATCCGTTGACGAGCCGTTTATCGCCATATCGGACGATTTTTCTTCTAGCAACTGATAGCTTGCTTTTGTCAATGTGGAGACTTGTACTACATTTACGGAAAATAAGCTGTTGCTAAAATTAAATCTCCTGATGTGGCATAAAACCCATTCGGTCGCCGTTCTTTTTTCACACGTCTTTAAATTTTTAGTTTGGCAGGTTTAGCTTTTTTTTCGTCGGTCTGCCCGACGACGAAAAAAAAGCTAAATCTGCAAATGAGATTTTAGAGTGATAAAAATAATCACCCCACTATCTTAACTTGATTATAACCACACATCTAACGAAAACTTTATGGCTTATACATACGATTTAAAAGTCGTGGTATCGGGCAAGCAAGTTGAATTATATAAATATAAAAAAACAGTCTGGCGGGAATATAAAACATACAATGATGAAGCTTTTGAAAAGAAGCCTAAACAATTAGATATATTTGAACAAGAAAAATTAAAAAAACAAAGAATGCAATTTTCAATGAACCGTACTAAAACGGAAATAAGAAGATTGGCAAATTCAAACCCCCAGTTAAATAAATTTCTAACTTTAACTTTTGCTAAGTCCACCACTGACATAAAAACCGCAAATTACATATTCAATCAATTTATTAAAAGAATAGTTTATCGCTATCCGGATTTTAAATATTTAGCTGTTCCTGAATTTCAACAGGACACAGATCATTACGGTAGAAAAAAAGAACTAGGCGGATCAGTCCATTATCATTTGCTTTGTAATATAAAAACTCCTGACGTAAAAATAAAAGAAAAAATACGTAAATGGGAACGAGATTTTTCTTGTAATTATTGGAAAAACGGTTTTATTAAAATAAGAGATGTTGACCAAATAAATAATTTCGGAGCATACATGAGTAAATATTTAGGTAAAGAATTATTTTCCGGCAGAATGTTTGGAAAAAAGAAATTCTTTAGATCACAAACATTATCTAGTCCGATTGAGATTTTAGGCCATTACGCTCAATTATTTATAGAAAAGTATTTATCTTTTTTAACTCCGGTATTTGAAAAAGTTTTTAAGTCCGAATGGGTTGGCGAGGTAGAATATTCTGCTTATTCTCTCGATTTTATCCCGTTTAAACAAGGAGTATTTGAAAGATCAACTTTATTTAAACCTATATGAAATTTACAGACGAACAATTGAATAGTTTTATTGTTCTATACGAGCAAGAGTTTGGCGAAAGATTAGATCGTGCGGAAGCACTACGCCAAGCTACTGCTTTGGTTTCGCTTGTAAAATTGACATATAGACCAATGAGCCGAAAAGACTTGAAAAAATATACTAAGCACCTTGAAAAAGATTATAAATGTGATACTATATAGATGACATTCAAACAAACAATTTAATCGCCAAGGTTTTTTTATTTAATATTCGTCCCCAGTAAGGGGCGGTTCGTGCCGATGAATATTGCCTTTGGTGATGTTTGTTTGGATGTCTACGACCGTCCCTTTTTGTATTATTAAATTTTATGAATATAGAAAATACAATTAAATATTTTGCTTATGTCCGTAAATCCTCCGAGGGAGAAGAACGACAGGCTTTATCTATTGAAAGCCAAATAGATAGTGTTAGGAACACTTTTCCTTACTTAGAGATTGTTGATATATTAGAAGAAAAACATTCTGCTTTTAAGCCGTATAATCGCCCTGTGTTTGATGATATGATAAGGCGTATAAGGTTAGGCGAAGCTCGTGGAATTATTGCGTGGCACCCCGATAGATTAAGCCGTAATGAGATTGACGCCTCTACTATTACATACTTAGTAAGAACAAATATTATTCATGATTTAAAATTTGGATCATATAATTTCGATAATAGTCCCGAGGGTATAATGATGTTGCAATTAGCACTTTCTCAATCTCAATATTTTTCATCAAAATTAGGTAAAGATGTAAAAAGAGGTTTAGAAAAAAAGGTTTCTTTGGGTTGGCGTCCCGGTATTGCTCCCGAGGGCTATCTTAATGATATGCGACTGGAAAAAGGAAATAGAACAATAATAACAGATAAGAAAAGGTCGATTTTACTTAGAAAAGCTTTTGACTTAATGTTAACAGGAAATTACACAGCTCAAGATGTTTTTAATACTTTAAATAATGACTGGAATTATATAACAAGGCAAAAGAGAAAATCAGGCGGTAAGCCTCTTGCTCGTTCTAGTTGGTATAAAATACTATCTAACCCCTTTTACGCTGGCATAATCGTATATAACGGCAAAGAGAGCAAGGGAAAACACAAGCCACTTATAACCTTAGACGAATTTAATTGTATTCAAGAAATATTAGGACTTAGAGGTTGCAAAAGAAAACCAAAAAGACATAATTTTACTTATGCAGGCATGTTTAAATGCGGTTCTTGTGATTGCGGTATTACCGCCGAACACAAAACAAAATATATTAAAAGCAAAAAAGAAGTTAAAGGATATGATTATTACCATTGCACTCATAAGAAAAAAGATGTTGATTGCCGACAGGGTTCAGTTGAAGAAAAAGAAATAACGGAGAATATCACAAGTAAGCTAAAAAAACTTAAAATGCACCCTCTTTTTCTTAAATGGAGTTTGGAATATTTAGATACTCAAAAAGGAATAGAGAAAACAGAAAACAAAATAATAGAGAAAAACAAAGACGACAAAATAAAAGAGTTAGAGGCTCAATTATCTGAATTGACTATGATGAGAATTAAAAAATTAATTGACGATGATCTGTTTACAAAAGAAAAAAACACTCTTGAAAAAGTGATTAAAAAATTAAGTAAAGTTAATGAGAAAGAAAATAATGAGGATGAAATAATAGAGCTAACAAAAGAAAAGTTTATTTTTTCCGCTTATGCTTTGAAAAACTTTATTGAGGGCGATAAAACAAAGAAAAAAGAGATACTGGCAGACTTAGGTTCGAACCGAAAAATAAATGACAAAATAATACTAATACAAGTCAATAAATGGCTTTTACCAATTTATGAGAACGCTGAAATCCATAACGCTAAAATGGCAAGGTTAGAACCGCTAAATTTTCCCTTAGATAAAAGAAAAAACGAGGCTTTAACCTCGCTTAATCTCTCTTGGCTCCCGGGGTCGGATTCGAACCGACGACCAATTGGTTAACAGCCAACTGCGCTACCGCTGCGCTACCCGGGAATAATCTATCTCAAAAATTATCTTAATACAGCCCCAGCCAGAGGCTGGTCCGCCTTTGGCAGAAACTGCGCTACCTAGGATCATCCTTAGCTAAAACTTCGGAATGATAAAATATAAAGCTTTAGTAAAGGATAAACCTTGCCCTCTTAAATTTTAGTACAAGAGAGCTACCCTTGCCCGTCCGAAGCTAAAAGCGAAGGCGGGCGGGAATATTATTCAATTATCAATTTAAAATTTAAAATTACGAATTAATTGATATTAATTCGTCATAAACAATAAAAATAATTTTATTGCTAAAAACATATTAAATTAAAATTAAATAACTGTCAAATAATATTACTAATTTTCAATTCTTAATTCGTAATTCGTAATTCTTAATTGACCTAGTAGTCTTTTAACTTCTTTATACCGTCATGACTTTTAATACGTTCTAAAGCCTTAGCTTCAATCTGTCTAATACGTTCACGAGTAACATCAAATTCACGTCCAACTTCCTCTAGAGTATGTGCTGCTCCGTCAATTAAACCAAATCTCATTTCCAAAATCTTCTGTTCTCTTGGTGATAATTCAGAAATAACATCATGGACATAATCTTTGAGTAATTGCAATGCAGCTGCTCTGTCTGGTGTAACATTTTTCACATCTTCAATAAAATCTTCCAAGGTAGAATCCTCTTCGCTTTCACCAATAGAAGTCTCCAAAGAAATCGTTTCTTGAGATATTTTTATCACGTGCCTCACTTTATCAATATCCTCGCCCATCTCCGCAGCAATTTCTTCTGGTAAAGGCTCGCGCCCAAGATCTTGAATCAGCTGACGCTGAATCTGTTGAAACTTATTGATTGTTTCTACCATATGAACTGGAATTCTAATAGTACGAGATTGATCAGCTAAAGCTCTCGTAATTGCCTGGCGAATCCACCAAGTAGCATATGTAGAAAATTTATAACCTTTTCGATATTCAAATTTTTCTACTGCTCGGAATAAACCAATATTGCCTTCTTGAATTAAATCCAATAAACTCAACCCTTTTGAGCCAGTAAATTTCTTGGCAATAGACACAACCAAACGTAAATTAGCTTCAATTATCTTTCTTTCCGCATCTTTTTCACCTTTTTCTTTTCGTTTAGCTAATTCAACTTCTTCTGCACCAGAAAGCAATGGCACCTTACCAATTTCACGCAAATACATTTGGATTGAATCAGAGCTTAATTCGGAAATATCAAATTTCTTTTTGTCATTAATTCCTTTTTTAACTAAGTCAGTTTTTGTCTCTTTTTTGTCAACCTGTTCATCTTCAATATTTAAAAAACCACCACCATCTTCTATTATTTGAATACCGTTTCTTTGTAGTCTCTCCAAAGTTAATTCATAAGAAAAAATATATTCTTCCACTTCTGGAAAAACATACAAAAGTTCTGTCTCGGTCACAAAACCACGTGATCTACCTTTAGTTATTAATATATCAATTCGTTCCTTTGTTGGTTCAACAACTTCTGCCGGCTTTTGCCGGCTTTTTGATTTTTTAACTAAAATTTTCTGCTTTGGAACTGTTCGTTTCTTTACTAACTTAATTGGTTTAACTATCTTTTTTACAACTTTTTTAGCTACTATCTTTTTCTTTGGTTTAACAACTTTTTTCACAACTATTTTCTTTTTAACTTTAACAGCCGCCTTTGTTGACTGCTTTTTGGCGGCTTTCTTTTTAGTTTTAATTATTTTGGCTTGGGCCATATAAATTTAACTTTTTAAAAAATAATTTTTCAAACAAATTAGACACTACAATTCTTTTATCTCTTCGGCAACTATTTTTAACTCCTCCATTAATGCTTTTATCTCTTCATTGTCTTGTTCTCCTGTTTTGGCGCTATTTTCTAAACGAGAAATTAATTTAACAATATCTTTTAATCGACAACTTAGATAATTTTTTCTAATAGAATTAATTAAATTAATAACTTCAGCTCGTGCATCTTCTTCGCTTAATTCAAAAAATTCCTTATCAGCTAAAACAACCAGCCGATCCAAATATTCGGCCAGTTTGCAAGTTCTTGGTTGGCTATTAATATTAAAAACTTCCTCGTCAATTGCGCCGAGTTCTATCTTTTCTAAATACTGTCTAAAATTTTGATAGTCTATTTTTAATTCAGTATTTCCCCCCTCTGAGGCCAAAACTTCAATAAGCTTATTATAGTAAATTATTAGATTTTTGTAAATGTCTTGATTTAGCTTTCCGTTAAATTCACTCGGTGCTAATCGACCAGCAGTATATTCAATATAGGCAGGATATTTGATAAGCAAAGCTACTAATAATTCAGCCAACATCTCTTCTCGACTACTTTTTTTCAAAACCACTATTTCGCTTGGTTTTTGAGAGCTAGTTGTGTCATCAGTAATTATTTTAGTGATTATATTATTTAATTCTTCTTTTAAATCTATTTCATTAGCATCAATCGCTTGACTCAATCTTTTTAACCAATGTCCCTGTTCTATTTTACTTTTTAGTTTAGCTAAAATCGGCATAACTTTTTTCATTGCCCGATTTTTTTCTTCAAAGTTATCCAAATCAATACCAGCAAAAGTTTTATCAAAATAATATTGCATCATCGGTTTAGCAGTAGCTATTACATTTTTCCATTCATCACTATTTTGTTT
>Ga0075120_10002250_pt1 | contig 14191 bp, 10 predicted proteins | sample AntAceMetag02UKL_FD_69792 | JGI IMG/M metagenome (GOLD analysis project Ga0075120, IMG submission 69792) | Saline lake microbial communities from Ace Lake, Antarctica - Antarctic Ace Lake Metagenome 02UKL | ecosystem: Environmental > Aquatic > Non-marine Saline and Alkaline > Saline | place... | reverse complement strand
CGACATTTTCTTTTAATCTAAACTCAAACGATAAGTCTTACGTTAATAACTACTCCTATTGCTAATATACTCTTGACTTATATACGTTTTAATATTTCTGCTACAGAAGTCTCGGAAAATGGGATGGAAACAATAAACTCACTCAAATTAGAATCTAAATATTTTTCTATTCTTACAATACCCTCGTCAAAGTCATTCGAGGACTGTAGGCTCTTACCAAACAATTTTACAGCAGACTCTCGAACAACATTGAAAGGAGCAAAGTACAAAGACATAACAGGCAATCCACTTACAGCAGCTTCGTACAATGCAGTAGATGGATAATCTAATAAAACCAGATCTGCTTTTTTGATCCATTTAACAAATGGCTCGGTCGCATATTTAATATTTTTATGCCCCCGATCATTAATCAGATCTGGAATCGGATCATAGAGCTCGTTTGAGTCAGGAATCCCTTTCCATATAAAATTAAAATCATTTCTTGAACCAAAAAATTTTAATAATTCTTTATGCCAACTAAAATACCATGTGTCTGGCACTCTCGCCTCACCCCAGGATGTGTTATCCCATTTATACATTGTCGGAACATAGACAACGGTCTTTTGTGCTGTATGCTTGACTTGCTTCTTTTTTAGTCTATTTACTTTAGGGAGTATTTTAAATCTATTCGGGTATTGCAAGACCTTGGTGTTGAAATTTCCAAGCTGAATCCTATGCTTGATTTCTTTTTCCCTCTCATTATTTGTAGTAAAATATATGTCGTATGGCAGATACTCTTTAATATCCAACACCTTCAAACTGAACGTCTCGTCTCCGTGCTGCAAACAAGCACTTCTTGTTTTTTCAGTGTATCTAGCTGCAATAATCGCGGCAAATTCATCAACCGATACCATATGTGGAGTAAATACTATATCGATTCGGTTATCATTGTAAAATTTTATGTATTTATTAATTAACGAAATAACTCGCAGGCAGAAGTTATTTATAAAATATAGTATTCTTGGCAAAAGAATAGTGCTTATATTTATTCCACAACAATCATTAACCCAATTAAGAATGTCGGTCTTTTGAATCTCTTTTGATAAATTTTCAATATTATACTTCGGGATTGAAGTAATATTTGAATAAATGTGCCCCACAACTTTATGGTATGGAAACGATTGCCTAATAACGTCATTGCCCCGCTTATAATAAACCCCATATCGTCCATCTTTTAATACCTCTTTCATAATATCTTTAATAAAACCGCCTGTTTTTAAAAAAAGTATATTGCACTTGTGATTTTTAAATGATTTATGGAAAACACCGTCAACACTAAATGTCTTATAAGCATGCCACAAATCCTTCACATAGACATTGGTTTTTAATCTGTTTTTAATTCTACTGATAAAATCTTTATTTCCTACATAAATATCTTTGGGATTTTCTGTTCCTCCCAATATTATCTGTTGAAATTCTATATTATATTTTTTACAAAACACCGGCATAAGGCGAGAAAACAGGCTCTGGCCGTCCCTGAATAAGATCTGACTGTCACTGGGTAACATCTGGCCGTCCCTGAATAACCAATGATACCCGGCAGAACTAATTAAATCTTTCTCCCATCTTGTTGATATGAATATAATGCTATTGGGTCTGACTTTGCTTATAAAGATATCAATAACCTTGCAACGTAGGATAAGAGAATCAAGCATGCACTTAATATAATAATGATAACTTGTCGCTAATTTAATGTTTTTACTTTTGGCATCGGGGAAAACATCAAAAAGAAAATTATCAAATTTATCAAACCAGGTAATCTGGTCTCTAAAATAAGATTCTTCTTCTCTTAAAAATGCAGCTTCGTCATAATAATCTTCTAAAATACTATACTTAATACCAGCCTTGTCCAATTCATAAGCAGCTAAAGGGGTCAAGGCGATAATTGTATTATCATTGCCCTCAAACTTCAAGCTCGGACTGTATGCCTCTACTAAATAGAATTTCATCTTTCTACCCATTTTTTACCGCAAACTTTGTCTTCCAGCGATAGAATGTCCCTTAACAAATCCCGTGCTTACATAACAGATCCGCGACGAGCATCCCGGCTTCCGCTTCTTTCAACACTCCAATAATCTGCTCTTAGTTGAGCTTCTTCTCGCGCATAGCGAGTCCTCTTTTTCTTTCTTATAGACCAGAGGGCTTGTTTTGAATATGCTCAAATTTTAAGAGAAAGACCGGCTTAATTCGCGAATTTTGCAAAATATTTCCACGCTCTTTTTAAACATTGTTCATAGTCCTCCCCGCAATTCCTTCCGACGGCAAGAACATGGCAGACTTTTTTAATGGTAAAATCTCTCGAAGTGATTTGTTCCCAATCTTAAATGAAGATCGATTTTCTTCTATAATTAAGCCAAATGTAATTAAGAAAGTTTTTCTTCCCCCATATAACGAACAGCGATTTTTAAAAAGCAAAATTCTCCAAAAATATTGTCCCATAAAATCTACAATTCTATATATAGTTGCTTTAGACCTCAAAAACAATTTTATACGAGAAACTACGGTATGTTCTATGGTCTTATTGCTACAATATCCTTTCTCTTGATTAGTAGGAAATTTCCATCCATGCTGTTTAAGCCAATGAATTGTAGGTAACAAATCAAGCTGCCTTTGCCATAATTTCACTTTTGATAAAGGTTCTTCTGAAACATTGACATATTGCTTAAAATCACTAGCATTTGTATCAGAAACTCTAAATAGATATCGCTCTTCATCTTCTATGGTCTTACCAAGAAATCCGTGGTAGCGTAAAAATTCATAGCATGGTGTTCCAGGAAGTGATTGAAGGTAATTAATGCTTATTGAAGGAGGATACGGTAAATTACCTGTTGCGCGTTTAATAAATTCGATTGTTTCATTAATAGTTTGCGAATTTTCTCCTGGCATACCGATAACCAACTGAATTGTTGTGTGAACACCAGCTTCTGCACATATTTTAAGTGCTGCTAAGTTTTCATCGGGAGTTGCATTCTTCTCTATTATCTTCAGCATTTTATTGCTCCCGCTTTCAATGCCAAAATTTATAGCTGTTAAACCTACATTCTTAAGCCGCTGGATGACCGTTGTATCTTTTCTAAGGAGCGAGACCCTCGCTCCTCCTACCACAAAAAGTACATCCAGCGGCTTTACTGCTTTTATAAATGCCTCAAGCCATTGCTTATTCTCCGCAAAACATTCAACACTTATGTAGAAAAAACTGGCATTATATCTGTCCATTAAATGCCTCATCGTGGCAATAACTTTTTTCGGCGGGATAACTCGATATCCTTTTATCCATCGATGGCAAAATGTACATTTATTCACACACCCTTTTGATGTAAAAAGCGTTGTCAATTTTTTGCCTTGACGATGAGCTTTATAAGAGCGCGGGTCATTTGCAAAAGCATATTCTATCATTGGATCCAATATATATTGATTAATGTCGGAAAATTTATCCAACAATTTATAATCAGGTTGAGATATCTCGCCATTATCAATGAGTTTTTCCTCCCCTGTAAAAATACAGACACCATCAGAATTTAAAAAACTAATGCCTTTAATTCCGTACAATTCTCTGTTAGGTGGCTTGAAGTTACCATGTTTCTCCCAATGTTTTACAAGATTTAACAAAACTTTCTCTCCTTCACCTATAACACATATGTCTATTTGACATTTCCGGAGAATAACTTCATAGCTAGCAGCTAAATTACCGCCAAGGATTACTTGTACTTTCGGAGAAACCCTTTTTATGAGATCGGCTAAATATTTAGTATATCGGTAACCAGTCGAAGCAACAGCACTTATACCAATAACATCAAATTGTCCAACCTTAAAAAATTCAGAAAGCTTTTTGGTAGAAGGCCTTTCTGAATCAATGTTATAAAACTGCGTACTGTAACCAGCTTTCAGTAGAACATTACATAAACTGGTACAGGCAACTGGAGGGAAAAAACATGTTTCAGAACGAAGTGCTATATTACATAGTAAAATTTTCATATTCGCAGACCTCTCGAACTACCTGGTGCCGGGATAATTGTAACGATTTCCACTCATTTATTAATTATCTCGACTTTTTTCCGCAAACTGTACTTTCCTAAAAAACATCATAATTATTGATCGTAAGACCTTATTCTCTTTCAATAATTTGGCATAGTATATTATACAACCAATAACACTGATTACTATGAGCAGCAATGAAGAAGCCCCGAAGCACCACTTAGCCAATGCGACTACAATGATTATTGGCACACATGACACTAAGCATTTCAACAAAATTCTGAATATTCCTGATAATGGTATCCCCATATGGTGAATCATAAACAAGCCAAACCCAAGGAAAACCAAGCCATCCAGCAAAGAAAGCAAACATAACGCTACATAAACATTATTTAACAACCCACCAACCGCAATTGATATAAAACTCGTTATAGTAATTACAATGCATAGAATAAGATTAAACTCTTGCTTTTCTAAGATATTCGCTAAATTTAAAGCCGGGTTTATTATGAAACTGATAAATATTTTAAAACTAAGAATTTGAGCATAAACCCCTGCCTCTGACCAATTTGCCCCAAAAACAAAAGCAAAAATGTTATCTCCAATAATAGCAAGCACCAAAAACGGTAACATAGACATCCAGGTCATTTGTTTAAATAGACTTTCTACTAATGAGGCATTTGTACCTTCATGTCTCGCTCTTGCCCCCTTTTGATAGAATACTTCCCCTATGGAGCTGCCAATAAAAGTCATCGGAATACTTAATACGGCAAGTCCTAATCCATAATATCCGATAACTGATTTGGAAAAATAAAACGAAAATAAAATTATTGTGATTGAAATTGAAAGGCGGCTGAGTAAATCAGTCCAAAGATTGTACATGGGAAACTTGCGATACCGTTTGATTCCTTGAACCATATTATGCCACCGAATACTGCGTTTAAACAATTGTCCGCTTTCTTGCCAAATTCTTCCTCCAAGAACACCGCTCATTGTTAATGAACCGGCTATGCTACCTACAATTAAAATACCGGGTGTTGCAAAACCAGCAAAACCAGCACTAATAAGTATTCCCTTATTTACTACAGCATTTGAAATTCTTGATATGGCGATACGACCAAACCGTTTACCACGCACATTCCAAAAACGAAATGAAAGATATAGGCCAATCGCACATACATATATTGGGATTAACCAAACGTAGATACTCAACTCTGGAGCTTTCAACCAATGTAAAAATAACCCCGAACCAAAGTAAATAAACGGTATTGTTAACACAGATATGAGCGCAGTCAATGCAAGGCTAATGCCAAACATATTGGAAGCTACTTCGTCCCTTTTGGGTAAAACTATTGAGCTGCTGTAGCCCATGGTAACAAACACACTAATCGGCATTACGATAGAAGCAAATAAATGGAACATACCATAAACGTCAGGGGCATATAATCTAGTTACTATTGGCATTAAAATTATACCCAGAATCTGTGTACATAGTGACGCTGAAGCCATTTTTAGCACGTCCCCTGCAAACGTACTTTTTTGCGAACGCACCTTTAATTTTACATCTTCCATTACTCTTTTTTTACCTTACCTCTGAATTGTTTGATAATACTTTGCTCTCAACTTCCTGCCAGGTTATCTTTTCATAAATCGGACTTTCAAATCCGTCAGGAACAATATTATAGATTTTCACTCCCTGTAATCTCGCATAATTATTTAAAATTCGGTGCGTATCCTTACTTGGGTCATAGTTCATTTTATTAGTATAGATACCCCTGTAGAAATTATCCTTTTCAAAGAGTCCATAATATTCAAAGTTTGAGGACCATTTTTTATTATAAATATCAATAGCTTTTCTGGCTTCAAGCTCTGCTTTTTCTCTCCCCATACTCTTTGGTAATGCATAATGATCGTAAAAATGAAGAACGTATCTGGGCTCATAGGTATAACCAGCTCCACATAAATAAATCTCTTTGAATCCCATATACATTAGAGTCAAAATGGAAAAAAATACTGATCCGCCTCCAGAGATACTTCGTCTCGTTAAATTAGCAATAATTTTATATGGTACCTTTTCGACAACGTGAAGATCCTTTTTCCCTTTAACAAAATACGCTGTTTTATCTTTAAAAAAATTATTATTTTCAATACATTTGTAATTATCGCTATGTAAAATCAATATCGTTTTATTTCCAAGTCGCTTATCAATCTCTCTATAACACTGCACTATTCCCTCAGATCCAAGTGGTCCCAAATAAGACTTCGGCCAGTAAGGACTATCCATCATAAAAGCTATACTGTTACTGGCATCAATGTTCATATAGAAGGTCAAATCTATCTTTCCGATATCTCCATGAACAAAAATCAAACCTGCACCAAACGTATACTCATTTTTAAGCTTACTAATGTCGATTTGTTGAAGAGATTCTCCGGTTAATAGCAAAAAAATCCGTTTTCCCAAATACAAATCGTTAAGAACAATGTTTTTCTTAAGCCGTTCCCTACCCTTAAAATCAATGATGTCTTTGCAGAAATAATATCCCGGCCTTAATAAATCTTTTATCTTGTCTCTATAAAATTCTTTCAATTGTTTAGTTCCAATTTCTAGGATCAGCCCAACTTTTAGGCTGGGAAGCCGCTTCTAAAACACGCATGAACACCTTTGAAGGTAGCTTTACTTCCAAACACTGGATATCCTTTTCTAAGTTTTCTATGGAAGTAGTCCCAATCAAATAATGATCAATATTTCGAAGAGAAAATACAAAAGCCAGCGCTAATTCGAGAGTAGAAAGATTGCATTCTTGAGCTAGTTGATCAAGCTGGTTTAAGTAGCGCAATATCTGCTGACTTTGTCGAATACGAGAGTTAATCGCATTGCGATTAGCCAAAATTCCCTGAAGTAGTAAAGATCGAGCAACAAAGCGAACAGAATTGCTCTTCTCTCGAATAAAACGATTATAATATGTTACATCAAAAACACTAACAGGTACCTGGATAATGTCGAATAATTTTGATTCGAGAGCATATTCGCATTCCTCAAAACCATACAACGAAGCTCCTGTATAACGAATCAAATTTTGCTGTTTTAAGAGATTTAATCCCTCGTGAACATAAGGATCAGAGATAATCTCCAACTCATTTTGGTGAAGATAGCAAATATCCAACTTTGTTAAATGTAGTTTAAGCAATGAAGCTTGAACACTTGCCAACATATTTCCGGGGGTATCAGAGTCACCAGGTCTTAAATTGTCAATTTTGGAGCTAACAAATGGAGTTGTTCTGCTTTGTGCAATATAGCTCCCCAAAATCTCTTCACTCTGCCCATATCGAGGAGAAGTGTCAAAGCGACTGATGCCCATCAACTTCACCTGCTTCAAAAAAACAAGAGGATCAAACAGACTGGGGGTGCTATTGGATGAAAAACCATAATCAGGAATTCCCAATTTTATTGTTCCCAGGCATAACACATCAGGTTTTTTCATACCTTGTTTCTTCTGAGTCGTTCCTCTGCCTTATGCCAATCAGAGATACAATCAATATCCACCACTTCTTCAGGCTTAATAATTAAAGGCAATATACGTTCCCCTGAGATGGAACCATTTAAGAGTGTCTGCCGCCGTATAATTTCTAAATCACCCGTTTGAAAATAAATAGAGGGCAGTTGCTGTCTTGGCAGATTGTAAGCCTCAAAGACTTCCATCTCATAGCCTACCATATACTCCCCATTTATTTTCCATTGACGAAAGGGATGTTGTTTGCAAAGCGTCATAGACCTAACTGAACTTGCCTCAGAAAAGCGTTTTAACAAAGCAATACCTTTTTCTATCAACCTGGGTGGCCGCAGGGGAGAGGTAGGACGTAACAACACAACAACATCGATTTGTTCACTACATAGTTCTTCCAAGGTGTTCAAAGCATGTCTAAAAACGGGATAATCCGGAGTATCATCTTGAGCCAGTTCTCCGGGACGCATAAATGGCACTTCGGCTCCACAACTTCTTGCAATCTCAGCAATTTCCTCTGAATCTGTCGAGACCACAGTATGAGTTACCCATGGGCACTTTAACGAATATTCAATCGTATATGCAACCAAAGGCTTTCCATTAAGTAACTGGGTGTTTTTCTTTGGTATGCTTTTACTCCCGCCCCTTGCAGGAATAACAGTATAAATGTTCATGACGTCTTTTTCCATAATGCCGTAATCATGCTACCGGGAAAAGGAACAGAACCCGTTATTTTATCTCTATCTTCTTGCATAACCAACGCGATGTCCTGTTGAATTTTTTTGTAATCCTGAGGAGGATTCGCATAAGGGGTTTCTTCATACTGGTAATGATGGGAAATCAAGCTCACCCCATAGTCGTTCAACACCTTACTTAATAGCTTCACAGAAAAGAAATGAATGTGTTCAAGTGGTGTAAATAAACTCCATTTCCTCCTATACACCTCAAACGCAAAGGAATCCCCGGCAGGGGTCGCAGTGATAAATAAATAACCGCCAGGCTTAAGTAGCTTACAACATTTTTCTAAAACACTAATTGGATCACGAAAATGCTCAATAGCTCCTCTTAGCATTACAAGATCAAAACGTTCAGCAAAATCTATTTCTAAAATATTACCCACACGCACCGAAATGCCAAAATTGCTCATAGCATATTCCGCCGCATCAGAGACTATTTCCACACCAAAACGGTCCCAATTTTCTGGAGAAAACTTACTAAGGAAGAAACCACCAGAGCAACCAACATCCAACACTTTCCCTTCTCTGATAAACAAATATACCCAGTCTCTATCGATGAGGTAAGCAATATCCCGTTGTTGTTTTTTTATAAGATCGTCCTGACGATACGCAAAATACTCGGAATAAAGCTCATTAAGACCTTCTTCCGAAAAATGGGGATTTACTGATATCATTCCACATTTCAAACACCGCTTGGCTTCCAAATAGATTTCTTTAGCCCATGACTCAAACTTATTACTTCCGCAAATAATACAGGGATATTCTTTTTCTAAATAAAGTCGCAATTTTTTCCACAATGCTTTATTCTCGGGAACACTAGAGTAAGGCATCGATTTCGTATCAGACAACTGTTCAGGCTTTCGCATGTTTACTTTTTTTCTTTATGGTTAAGAGTCGCTCGTGATCTTTTTCGGACAATTCTTTTTTTAAATCCCCCATCCCATTAGCTACACCGATAATTCTGGTAGGATTGCGATAGTTATCCACTACGATATCGCCGGAAAGCCCCATACACCCTCCTGATACAATGAAAACCCCTTTCTCGATTTCTTGTCTTCCCATCTCCTGTTTCATGATTGTTTGAGTCCTTTCAATTGTGGAGATAAGACCATCAATAGCTGAAGTAATATCGCACCTAATGATAGGGATTTCATGCTCAACAGCTTTTTGGACCGCATCTTTGTAGACACTGCCTTTGGCCACATCAATCACAATGCCGTCAGGTTTCATGCTTTGAATCATTTTCCAAGTTATGGCTGGAGTTCCATTGGTACAACCTATAAGGATATCACAAAACAAAGAGGCTTGTAGGGGATTTGGATTATAATATGCGATTGCAATTGTAGACTCAGGTTTGACAATGTTAATTACATCGGCCATAAGCGTTCCACGCCATAAATCCCGGCGTACCAATACTACATGGCTTCCGCTTTCTACAAGTTTCAGAGCCAATTTAAAGCCAATGTTCCCGCTGCCGATAATCGCTACTCTCTTGCCACTCAATGTCCTATATCTATTAGAAAGAAAGTGCCACACCGATTCTACTGTTACATCATTAGGTTTATATTCCTGAAAATGGCTTTTTTTAATATGGGGCTCGCAAGCTACACTCAAATTTCCCATCTCTACATGAACCCGAGCATAATCCTTTCGGGAAGGAGGTTCCAGGCCGAAATGCTTTAGTGCATTTTCGTCAGCACCAAGTGTAATGGCGATTTTTTTTTCTGCATCGACAAGAATCTGATCAACCATACCATCTATCCTCTTGCTAAGAAGAATGGCTTGCATTTGAGAAAAAACCACCGAGCCTCCAATAAAACCATGAATGATATGTCTCGCTGGAGTTAAGAAAGGATGACCGTTCTCTCGCATTTTCACAGTTGTGCTGATCGTAAAAATAGCCAACCCATCTTCTTTTTGGGCCTGCGTACGAATATCTATAGCCAGATTTTCTGCTTGTTCTAACCAATTATGGAGATACTCTACATCTTCGCGCATACCCCACTCATTTATGTTTTCCATAACACCTCCCACGGAAATTTTAATGGAGAACTTTTATAGTAAAACTAATACACGTCCAATTACCATGCAGTCCATCCTCCATCAACGACTATATTTTGTCCGGTAATATATGCTGAGTCACTTGAAGCAAGAAAAACAGCAGTAGAAGCTATTTCTGTTTCATCTGCCATGCGCCCTAAGGGAGTACGCTGGCTATAGTTTTTAACAAAATTCTCTCCTTGATGGTTATAAACTCCGCCAGGACTGATACAATTAACCCGGATACCAGAATTAGCCAAAAAAACCGCAAAATATTTTGTCATATTAATAATGGCTGCCTTTGAAGCTCCGTAACACTCCGACACCATGCGAGAGCAATCAGTATAAATCCTCGGATCACCACTTACTATGCCGTAAATCGAACCGATATTGATTATACTTCCTTTTGTTTCATTCTCTTGCATCAAACGTGAACCTTCCTGGATACAAAGAAAAGTTCCTCCAGCATTAACCTTAAATACATTCATGAATTCATTAAACTTTCTCTGTTTAAAAGGAGCAAATACCCCAATACCAGCATTATTAACAATGATATCTACCTTACCTGAAGTCTTTTTAATCCGAGAAAAACCATTCTTTACTGATTCTGGATCGCTAACATCCATTAATAAAGGATAATGCAATTGTTCTCTTTTAAGAGAAGATAGAACTTCTTTGCATTTATTTTCTTCTAAATCCGATACCCATACTGTGGCACCCTCACAAGCCAAGGCATGGCAAAATTGGCGCCCCAATTGTCCTGCAGCACCAGTTACAACAGCAACTTTGTTAGATAACTTCACTTTTAAATATCCTCCCATGTAATAGGATAATCGCTTTCAATATTTTCATTCGCAATCCTTCCCGTAACAATATCCATATATTTAGGCAAAATACCGCCCCCAGGGCCTTTAATAGCTATCATCTCTTTAGTAATTACTTGGCCTTTGCTTATGTCACAGGCCGCATGTAAACTTTTTCTCTGCTTATTTATTGTATCGTATTCATTGGGTTGAATCCGCTTGATGCCATCTCCTAATACCGCAGGAATTCTCTGAGATATTCTTACTAATTCACAAAGTTCCTCTGGATCAGAAGACAAAATATGATCGGACCCTTCCATCATTCTATCTAAGGTAAAATGACGTTCAATTACGTCAGCTCCCATAGCAATAGCAGTATGAGAAACAAATAAACCAAAAGTATGGTCGGATAAACCTACGGGAACATTAAAGATGCTCTTTAAGGTTGTAATAATTTTCAGGTTCATCTCATTTTCTGCGGCTGGATACGATGAATTGCAATGAAGAATTACAAGGTTTTTGTTACCGGCCTGCATTACTACATCAACCGCTTCTTCAATCTGTCCAAGTGTAGACATTCCGGTTGAAAGAATAATCGGCTTCCCTTTTTTGGCAATGTATTCAATAAGCGGCAAATTAACCAAATCCATAGACGCAATTTTATATACGTTTATATCTAAAGACTCTAAAAAATCTACACTTTCAATATTAAACGGCGTAGAAAAAATTTCAACTCCCTGTTTCTTGGCATAAGTAAATATCTTCTTTTGATCCTGATCTGACATTGACAAACGGTCAAACATTTCGAATAAAGTCTCTTCGGTTCCGTTAACAGTCTCAGCATACCTAACCGCTTTAACTTTACTTGAAATACGATCACTGGCCTTAAAAGTTTGAAACTTAATAGCATCACATCCAGTTTGCTTAGCTTTATCTATAAGTTTCTTGGCTATATCTAAACTGCCATTATGATTCAGTCCTGCCTCAGCAACAATATAAGCATAATTACCATTGCCAATCATTCTATCACCAATAATAACCGAACTATTAAGTTTGCACTTTGGTACTTTACGAATAACCTGAGCATGAGAAGAATCTTTATCACATATAATGTTTACCATATCAAAAGCTTTATGGAATAACACCTGACTGTCGGCATAATTAAAGTCACCCCCGCTTCCTATAGTATAAAGCTGTTGATATCGAGAAATAAAAGCTTTTGTATTAGATAGAACCTGCTGATATCCGATATATTGATGAGGATAAACAAAATATTCTTTATTAATATCCATATCAATAACATCTTTTACTTTTGCCAAACCTATTTTTTCTACCTGTCTTGCTATTTCTTCCATAAGTTTTTTTTCTTGAGCATTGTCGATCTTATCATTTTTACTAAATGTAATCTCTGCTGTTATAAATGTCTTATCTTTTGGTGCAGTATATAGCGATAACTTTTTAGACTCTGTAATACGGTTGAAATAAACTTTATCCGAATCATAATATAACCAATGCACACCCTTAGGCAGTAAAAAAGGCTTGTTATAAGCAAGAAAAATAGAACATATACCGCGAAACTCTAATTTGCTCTGATAACCCAAAAAATTAGCAGCTATAGTTATCGGCAAACTTGAAATAACAATATCGTCAGGATTTATGAATATCGGTTTAGCCTTAGTAAAGCGAATAGCGGTTAGATTACCACCCTTATGATCAATGCCGCAAACCTCTTTATTTAAATAGAGTTTCCCTCCTAGATTAATAATATGATCACGAATACGCTCATATATACATCCCGTACCATATTTACCTACGGCATTCCATTGATTATGATAAAAAGGAGTAACTTTCTGCCGAAATTCAATACGTTTAGGAGCCCAGTCTGGAGCCATTTTATCGGTAGAAATACCCCAGATTTTCTCGGGATATTTCTTAAAAAACATCCCCTGCAAGGTCAAACCAATTTCTGCCTGCATATATTCAGTATAATTTCGGGCACCTGCCTTATCTTCATGATGCCGGTTTTTCAATTCATTCAATATCTTCAGCTTAAGCCCTTTAGGATACCTTGAAATGCTCTCCCAGGAAAGAGGGTAATCCCAATACTCATCAAACTTACTTCCTTTAACATTTTTACACCAAAATTCTCCTTTTATAAACAAATCACCAAACTCTTTCTCCCAAAATTTCTCTAGCATCAAATCAGGAGTATGATAAATATGTGGCCCAACATCTACCAAAAACTCATTCCATTTCCAGGTTCTACACATACCTCCAACTATATTCTGCTTTTCATAAATCTCAACTGACCATCCATTCTCCAGCAGCTTCCAGCCAGTAATCAAACCTGCTGGTCCAGCACCCAAGATAATCGCTTTTTTTTGCATTGTACTTTCCTAAAAATTAACTATCACTTGCTCTTATACACCTGTTTCCAGTAACTTCTTAAATATTTAACTTTTTCCTTCAGCCAACTATAATTGTCAACATACCAATCAATGGTTTTGCTAATGCCTGTGTTAAAATTAACTTGCGGTTCCCATCCCAGTCCAGATAGTTTAGAATAATCCAAACAATACCTAAAATCATGACCAGAACGGTCTTTAACAAAATCTATCAACGAACCGGACTTACCCAATACACGAATTATCTCTTTTGCCAAATCTATATTTTTCTTCTCATAACTACTGCCTAAATTGTAAATTTGCCCAACCTTCCCTCTGTTCATCACCTTTAAAATTCCCCGGGCACAATCACTAACATAAAGCCATTCTCTTCGGTTAGCACCATCACCGTAAACAGGAATTTTGTTGTTGGTTAAGGCTTTAAAGGTAGCAACTGGGATAAACTTCTCCGGATACTGCCAGGGTCCATAAGTATTACAAGGCCTTATTATAATTGCTGGGAAACCATAGGTTCTTATGTAAGCGTTGATGATAAGGTCAGCAGCAGCCTTAGAAGCAGAATAAGGACTATTTGGACATAAAGAGGAATTTTCAGAAAACTTTCCTTTTTTTATTTCTCCATAAACCTCATCAGTAGATATATGGATAAATTTTTTTATTTTTATCTGCCGAGATACGTCTAATAAAAC
>Ga0075120_10002248_pt1 | contig 14196 bp, 10 predicted proteins | sample AntAceMetag02UKL_FD_69792 | JGI IMG/M metagenome (GOLD analysis project Ga0075120, IMG submission 69792) | Saline lake microbial communities from Ace Lake, Antarctica - Antarctic Ace Lake Metagenome 02UKL | ecosystem: Environmental > Aquatic > Non-marine Saline and Alkaline > Saline | place... | reverse complement strand
ATCTGTTCCGGAAGATACTCCTCCACGGGGCCGACACTCCTCTTAACGCGCTCTACGACCCCGGCAACCTGCCGGTAGGCGACACCTCATGAGTCCTCCCGAAATCCGCTAAACTGTTACGTGTGACCCCGATGATTTGAGAGTTGCTTCTACCCAGATTGGCGGATTGCCAGAATGGATTCGGCGGCGCGCATTCCGTCGAGTGCGGAACTGACGATGCCTCCTCCATAGCCTGCTCCTTCTCCGCAGGGGTAGAGGCCGGGGGTGGAGAGAGATTGCATGGAGTCGTCGCGGGTGATGCGGACGGGACTGGAGCTGCGTGTTTCAGGGGCGTAGAGGACGACCTCCTGCGGGTTTATGCCGTGGAGTTGTGCGAGCATTTTGGGGAGAGTTCCGCGCAGGGTTTCGAGCAGACTGGTGGGAAGGAGTTCCCGGAAGTCGGCAGGTATGGCGCGTGTGCAGGAGCGGTCGGCCGGGAGTTCGGCGGTGGGACGCTGCGCGAGAAAATCATCGAGGCGCATCAGCGGGAGGCGGTAGGTGTTGCCGGCGAGTTCGAAGGCGCGTCGTTCCATGCGCTCCTGAAAGAGACATCCCGCGAGTGGGTCTTCGATGGTGTGCAAGTCGGCGGCGTAGTCAATCGGTGTGACGGGTACGAGGAAGGCGGCATTACCGAAGGGGAGGTTGCGTTGGGAACCGCTCATGCCGTTGGTGGTGAGTGCGCCGGGTGCGGAGGCGCAGGCGATGACGGAGCCGCCGGGGCACATGCAGAAGGAGTAGCAGGCACGCAGAGAGCCTTCTTCGCGGCGCGTGAGCCAGAAGGAGGCGGCACCGAGTTGGGGGTGGCCAGCCCAGTCCCCCCATTGTGCGCGATCGATGTCGGCCTGTGGGAGTTCGAGACGCAGGCCGACGGCAAAGGGTTTGGGTTCGAGCAGGACGCCGCGTGCATGCAGTAGGTGATACACATCGCGTGCGCTGTGTCCTGTGGCCAGGATGACGTGATCGGTGCGGATGGTTTGGTCGCCGGTGCGAATGGCCCGCAGGCGTCCGTCTTCGAGTTCGATGTCGTCGAGCCGGGTTTCGCAACGTATTTCACCGCCGAGTTCCAGGATGCGGCGGCGCAATTGGGGGATAATGCGGAGGAGGGCATCGCTCCCGACGTGGGGATGCGCATCGACGAGAATTTCTTTGGGGGCTCCGGCGCGGACGAGTTCGGCGAGGAAGCGGCGAACACGCGGCTTATCTTTGCTTCGGGCCGTGAGTTTGCCGTCGGAAAAGAGGCCGGCACCCCCTTCACCATAGAGGACGTTGCTTTCGGGGTTGAGCTGATCGTCCTGCCAGAAGGCGACGATTTGCTGTGCGCGTTTTTCGGCGTTGGCCCCTCGTTCGAGAAGGAGGGGTTTGGCACCCGCTTCGGCCAAGAGGAGGGCGGCGAAGAGGCCGGCGGGCCCCGCGCCAATCACGACGGGTTGTGCGGTGAATGCCGATTGGTTTCTCGCTGCCGTGGGAGGCGATTCTTCCGGGGATTCGGAGGGGGGCAGAATTTCAATGTCGCGGTCTTTCAGCCGCAGCTTGGAGGGAGGATTGTTCCAGGTGACGCTGACCTGAAAGGAGAGGCGGGGCGCTTCGCGTCGCGGTGCTCGGGCGTCGACGGAGCGTCGGAGGATTTGGAGGTTTTCGAGGGCGGAGGGATCGGCGCCGAGTTTGCGTGCAAGGGTGTTAAGCAGGGCCTCCGGCGGGGCATCGAGATCCAGCATGACCTGGCTGACCCGTAGTTGGAGGGCGGCGATTTTTTCTGTCGTGGGATTTTTCATGATGTTTTTTCGTTTTTTACGGCATGAACGGGATAAATCTGATTATTGCGGAAATTTGAGAGAAAATGTGGGAGAAAACCGCGAATGGACGCGAATGGACGCAAATTTTTGGGAGGGATGCTGTCCTCAGCGTCCTTTTATTTTTCTCCAAATCATTCCTTATTTGTCTTGGTCTCCGTGCTCACTCTCTGCCCGGCCCGTGGGGACACGGGCCCTCCCGAATGCGCTCACTCTTTGCACGGCTCGCGGGACGCTCGCCCTCCCGAATGCGCTCATTTTGAGCATGGGTCACGGGGCTTTTTTTGCGTAGACCAAGCAGTAGGTGAGCGGGATGACAATCAGGGTGAAGGCGGTGGACATGAAGAGTCCGAATATGAGGGCCCAGGCGAGGCCGCTGAAGATCGGGTCCATGGTGATGGGCCAGGCACCGAGCAGGGTGGTTCCTGCGGTGAGTAGGATGGGGCGCATGCGCACGGCACCTGCTTCGTAGACGGCTTCGTGCAGGGCGAGTCCTTCGGCGGCGCGGTTTTTGATGAATTCGATGAGGATGATTCCGTTGCGTACGACGATTCCGCCAAGGGCGATCATGCCGATCATGGCGGTGGCGGTGAAGAAGATGGGATTGGCATAGCCGCCGATGGTTTTTCCGGTGAGGAGGTTCAGGAGCCAGAAGCCAGGCATGATGCCGATGAGGGTGAGCGGGATGGAAAGCATGATGATGCCGGGTAGTTGGTAGGAGCCGGTTTCGTAGACGAGTAGAATGTAGATCATGAGCAGGGCGACGCCGAAGGCTATGCCGAGGTCACGAAAGACATCGAGGGTGATTTTCCATTCGCCTTCGCCGCTCCAATTCAGGTTGACGCCAGCAGGGAGCGGATTTTCTTTGAAGTGTTTCTGAAGGTTGAGAACAGCGTAGGCGGGGCCGCGTCCGGCCATCTCGCCCGTGACATAGACGACGCGTTCATGATTTTTGTGGTGGATGGTGAGGTCGGTGGTTTGCTCTTCGAAGCGTCCGAGTTCCCCGAGCTGGACCATTTGGCCGTCTCGTCCCTTGAGGGTGATTCTTTTGAGGAGGGCGGTGTCGGAACGCTCTTCGCGGGGGAGTCGGAAAAGGAGGGCGAGTTCGTTTTGTTCGGAAGGGATGTGTACGGTGCCGACTTCGGTTCCGGAGAGGGCCATGCGCAGGGTTTGGGCTATGTCTTCGGTGGAAATGCCGTTGAGGGCGGCTTTGTTGCGGTCGACTCGGAAGTAGCGCTCACGCTGGCGGCTTTCGGCGGAGGTATCCACATCGACGACGCCTTCTTCCTGCGCCATGGCTTGTTCGACGGTGGCGGCGGCCTGGATGAGTTCATTCCAGGAGAGGTAGGGCGCGCCGGAGACTTCGGCCACGAGGGTGGAGAGTACGGGTGGGCCGGGCGGCACTTCGATTAGTTTCAGGTTGGCGTGATGTCGGCGGGCGATTTCGTCGAGTTTATTTCGGATGCGCAGGGCGAGCGCGTGGCTGCTTTGGCTGCGTGCGGTACGGTGCAGCAGATTCACGCGGATGTCGCCGACATTGCCGCCTTCGCGCAGGTAGTTAATGGCGCACGAGGCCGTTGAAATCCATGGGTGAGGAGGTGCCGACGAAGGTGGAGTAGTCGGTGACTTCGGGGATGGTGCGCAGGAAGTCTTCGAGGTCGCGTGCGGCGGCATCGGTGCTTTCGAGGGTGGCCGATTCGGGCATGTCGATGAGGATTTGGAATTCGTCTTTATTGTCGTAGGGTAGCATTTTGAGGGGGACGCGTCCGGAGAGGGCCAGGCCAATGGAACCGGCGAAGAGGAGGACCACGAGTCCGAGTACGCTGAAGCTGACACGCTTGGAAGAAACGATCGGGCGCATGATGCGTCGGTACACGCGATAGAACGGGATGGCGGAGGCCTGTTTGCCTTCTTCGGTTTCGATGGGTTTTGTTTTTACGATCTTGCTGGCGACCCAGGGGGTGATGCAGAGGGCCACGAGGGTGGAGGCGGTGACGGTGAGGGGTACGTTCAGGGCCATGGGCTGCATGTAAGGGCCCATCATGCCGGTGATGAAAAACATGGGCAGAAAGGAGACGATGATGGCCAGGGTGGTCAGGAGAAGGGCGCCGATGATTTCCGTCATACCGTTCAGGACGGACTGCAAGCGGGGGGCGCGACCCATGGCGATGTGGCGGGTGATGTTGTCGACGCTGACGATTGGATCATCCACAAGGAGGCCGAGGGCGAGGATGAGGGCGAAGAGCGTGACGCGGTTGATGGTGTAGCCCGCCAGGTAGTTAAAAAGCAGGGTGATGGAATAGGTGATGGGTACGGCAATGGCAATGACTATGCCCTCGCGCCACGTCATCACAAAGGCGATCAGGCCAATCACGGAAATCACGGCCAGGGTGAGCGAACCGACTAGGTTGTTCACTTTATCGTTGGCGGTTACGCCGTAATTGCGGGTGATGCGGTAGCTCACTTCGTCGGGCAAGACGGAGGCGGAAAGTTCCCGCATGACGTCTTCCACCTTATCGGCCACCCAGACGGCATTGCTGCCTTTCTTTTTGGCAATGGCGATGGTTACGGAGGGATGGCTCAGGTCGTCCATCGGTTCGGCCAGATTTTGGAGGGCTATTTCGAGGGAGCCGCCTGCGGTGGCTTCGGGGTCGCCCGCCGGGCCGAAGCCGAGGCGGGTGCTGGAGGTTTGTTCGGCAGGACCATCTTCTATCACGGCGACATCGCGCAGATAAACGGGGCGATCATCGTAGACGCCCACAAGCAGGTTGCGCACTTCCTCCACGCTGCCCAGAAACGGGCCTGCCTGCACATGGATCGTTTCATTGGCCTGCTGGTAGGTTCCGCTTTCGAGCTGGGCATTGCTAACGCGCATGGACTGCATGACCTGCGCGGGGGAGAGGCCGTAGGCGGCGAGGCGTTCGGTGTCGAGACCGACCTGCACGATGCGGCGCTCACCGCCGTGGATGGTGATGCGCGAGCTGTTGGGAATGTGTTGCAGTTTGCCGACGGCTTCTTCGGCCACGCGGTAGAGATCGTGTGTGTCGTAGCGGTCGCTGTAGAGAGCGATGTTGACGATGGGTACGTCGTCGATTTCGAGGGGTTTAACGATCCATCCGGTAATGCCGGGGGTGACGCGGTCCATGTTCTGTTGGAGTTTATTGTAGAGTTTGATGAGGCTGTTTTCGCGGTCTTCGCCCACGTAAAAACGTACGGTCACCACGGCCATGCCGGGGCGCGACATGGAGTAGACATATTCCACGCCGTCGATCTGATAGAGATAGCGTTCGAGGCGAGAGGAGACCATCTGTTCCACCTCTTCGGCGCTTCCGCCCGGATAAAACACGATAATATCGGCCAGGGGCACGACGATTTGGGGGTCCTCTTCGCGCGCCGTGACCAGCAGGGCGATCGCGCCGGCGACCAGGCAGACGATGATCATCAGAATGGCCATGTTGCCCTTCAGAAAGGTTTCAACCAGGCCAGTGAAAAAAGCGTGTTTCTGTTGCATGATGCCGACTCCGTCTTTTTCGATTGATTAGCGGATGGGTTGAAGCAGGAGCAGTTCGCCGCCGGAGAGGCCGGAGAGAATTTCCACGGAATCATCGGCTGAAGGGCCGGTGCGTACCAGGCGGCGCAGGAGGCGGCCTTCCCGGGCCAACTGTACCATTTCGAGTTGTCCGACGGCATAGACGCACGAGGCCGGAATCACGACGCTTTTCCGGGCGTCGTCATGCACCCAGACCCGCCCGAATGTACCTGGAAGGAGGGGGCGGTCAAACGGCTGCAGGCGGATGCGGACTTGGCGGGTGCGGCTGCTGGTGTCGATTTCCGCGACCACTTCGGTGACCGTTCCCTGCGAGTCGTTGAATCCATCCAGCGTGACGGCGGCCTCTTCGCCGACGCTCAAGCGGTCGGCCAGGCGGACCGGCACGGGGACGGTGATGCGCATACGGTGCTGGTCGTACACGGCCAGGAGGGGTTCGCCGGGGTTGGCGAGGTCGCCCGCCTCGATACGGCGGTCGGTGACGATTCCGTCAATCGGTGCAATGATCCGTGCATAGGTCATCAGGACGTTCATGCGTTCCAGAGCGGCTTTGGCGCGGTCGCTGGTGGCGCGCGCGGCAGTCATTTGCTGGTCGGTGGAGACCTTTTTTTCGAAGAGTTCTTTGGTGCGGTTGTATTCAATTTCGGCCTGTACGGCATCGGCCTGGGCCATATCGCGCTGCTGCTTGATTTCGCGGTCATCCAGCGTGACGAGTATGTCGCCTTTCTTCACGGCATCGCCGGCCGAGACGAAGACCTGACTCACGTAGGCGGAAATGCGCGAGCTGAGGTGGATGATCTCTTCCGATTCCACGGTTCCGGCAATATCAATGAGGGGTGCCAGTTCTTTTATCTCGACCGTCACCGTTTCCGCATCGGGTGGAAGCGGCACGCCCTTGACGCCCGGCCCGACGGCAGGTGCCAGTTTCCGGTCGAGAAATCCGCCCGACCAGACAATCATGAAGACGAGCGCACCCAGGGCCAAAACCCACCGCATGTTTTTTCTGCTGATTATTTTATTTCGCATTCTTCGGTCTCCTTAAAATCATCGGGCGGGGTCGCCTGTCTGAGGTGGTACTGTTCAATAAAGAGAGGCGAGGCTAGCCGAAGCATTGCGCGGCGTCAATTCCGGATCAATTCAGCGGTGCGCACGCCCTCGCATCTTCGTGCGGCGGAAGCCGCATGGCGGATTTTTTCCTTGATCTCCACCGGATCGGCAATGCCTTTCATCGCGACGCAGGGATTGGAGTTGTCGGTGGAGCGGACAATCACCGTACCCACCCCGAAAATACGTTGCAGAGGGCCCTGGCGGACGGTCAAGTCCTTCAGGCGGTAGAGTTCGATTTCTTCGATGTGACGGGCAAGCAGCCCGCGCTCCACGAACAGGCGCATCGAGGTCAGGCGGTATTTCCGGGAGGCCGTACGGTAGGCCACGCCCAGCAGGATCAGTACGCCGAGCAGAAAAAACGGAATGAGGAGAATCCCAAGCAGGATCATGCCGGCGGACGCGCGCAGGGTCGGGCGCATTTCCGCGAGTGTCGTTTCTTCGTCGTCTCCGCTTAGGGGTTTGTCGTGATCTCTGAAATCAAGGGCTGTATCCATATTGCAGTCTCCTCGGGTCTTTACTTCATTGCTCTGTACGGCTGTTTCTCATAATTTCAACATTTACGCAAAATATTTCCAGCACAGCTCGCATTCCGTGCATGGGGGATCGTTAAGTTAAGAGATTTAAACGCAGAGACGCGGGGACGCAGAGACGTTGAGAAAGGTAGATAGAATTTTGACAGGATAAACAGGATGAATCGGATCTCTGGGGAAAAGAGAGAAAATGCGAAGGAAAACCGCGAATGAACAAGCCGTCGCTGAAGCTATGGCTTGGCCCGCGCGAATGGGCGCAAATTTTGGGAGGGTTTGATGGTTCGGTTCTCTATTTCTGATCTGATGGAGCCGGAGATGTCTTTTTGAGTTCCTTGCTCATGGCTTGGATCTTTGGCATGATCTGCATCATCAACTTTTGGCTCAACTCCATGGAGCGTTTCATCACTTCCGGTTGCTTTTGTACGAACGCCTGACCCACGGGGGATTTGTAGAAAGCGATCAAGCCTTTCATCTCCTCGTCCGTAAATATCTCCGCATACAGGGCGATGTAACCGTCCTTCAGTTTGTTCCAACTGAGTTCCTCGGCCATCATGTCCATCATTTTGTCAGTCTGGCTCGACACGTTTGATGGTATGTTTGTTTCACCAGTCGCTTGTTTCATTTGCGCCATCTGCGCTGGGATCATCTTCTTCACCATCGCAAACGATTGCTCAATGGACTCCTTCACGTTCATTACGTTCAAGAGTTCCTCTGCCGTCGCACGCCTTGTATCCTCCTGCGCATTCGCCCACACCACGCTCAAGGCCATACCCGCCACAATGATTCCGACCATTTTGTTCATACCGACTCCTTTTATTTCACTATGGGACCAGTTCCTTCTTGGCCATGCAACATGGGTCCCTTTCACGTGGTTGACGAACAAGTTATTCTAACGTTTCTTGCCAATCCCCTTTGGAGTGGCTTTTGTACCATCATCTTGTAAATCGGGCATTAGCGTAGCGGGTGTTTCTTCTATGGGAAAGTGGAATGCGCGGCTATTTTATTGCCTTGAGGACACCTTTCCTGCAAAAAAACGGATCTTCCGGCTTTTTCGTGAGAAGCTGCGCGGCGATAGATGGAAGAGGCTCTGAACGGTAGAGAAGCAAGTAGTGCGAATTTTGGGAGGGATGCTGTCCTCAGCGTCCTTTTATTTTTTCCCAGCTCATTCCTTATTTCTCTTGCTCTCCGCGCTCTTCTTCTGCACGTACTTTCCGCACGGCTCGCGGGGACGCTCGCCCTCCCGAAACGCGCTCACTCTCCGCTTGGCCCGTGGGGACACGGGCCCTCCCCGAGAGCATTCCTCTGCGTCTCTGCGTCCCGGCGTCTCTGCGTTATATTCTTTACGAAGGCCCTGTTGTTTCACGAAATTCCCGGAAGAACCAAAAAAACAGAAAATATTCCAACGAATGAAGAGAACAATGAATGGAAGCCCGCGCTACGTTGGAAAGCGGGCTTGAAGTGGGTGGTTCGGTTGCTTACTATGTCGCCTTCGTCGGTGTCCAAAAACAAGTGAGGTGTTCATGAGCGTTGCGATTTGTCGTCGGGGAACCTGGGTTGTTGGTTTGTTGCTGTGTTGGGTGGTTTGGTTGTTGAGTTCGTTTCCCGTCTGCGCCAATGAGTACAACTACAATCAGTTTGCGATGGGCGACCGTGCCTCGGGTATGGGCGGTGTGGGGGTGGCGGATGCCATTGCGCCGGATGCGCCGTATTACAATCCGGCAGGTCTCGGGCGCGCCCGGCACGACAGCATTTCCTTCATGGCCACGTTGTATGGATTTCGTCGCTACGGGGTGGATTCCTCTTTTGCCACCGGCGAGGATTTGAAGACGGACACGTTCGAGATCGTACCGGCCACCGCGGGCTCGGTGATGATGCTGGGGTCCAACACGGCGGCGGCCTTTTCCATGTTCATCACGGAGCAGAGTACCGTCTCGGAAATTCAGTCGCACCAAGATGGACAGCACTATTTCAATTTCAGTGCAACCGATAAGACGCTGTGGATCGGGCCTTCGCTCGGGCATCAGCTCAATGAGCGGTGGCTGATCGGTGCGGGGGCGTATGTGACCTATCGCGACAACAGTGAGTTCGACAGCATGTATTGGCGCGACTATCACACGGCCTACAGCTTTAGCAAAAAATTCTACCACTACGGCCTGCTGGGGACGCTGGGTGTTCAATATCTGCCCACGGAACATTGGCGCTTCGGTGTCGTGGCGCAGACTCCTTCCGCGAGCCTGCAGGGCGAGGGGAAAATTCAGGTGCATCAGATTTCAACGGACCCGAACAATACGTATGATGAGATGGTCTATGCCGACGGACTGGAAGCCAACAACCGAATCCCCGGCAAGCTGGGCGCGGGCATAGCCTACACCCGATCCAAAAATTGGTCGCTTGCGCTGGACGTGACCTATCATTTTCCCGCCTCGTACCGCTCCGTGGAGGGGGACCCGGACGGGGAAATTGAGTCGGTGTATATGCGCAAGGAGAGCGTGCTGGATTTCAGCTTGGGCGGGGAATATTACGTCCGGGGAATTTATCCGGTGCGTGCGGGCTTCTTCACGTCGCATTCGTCGGCGTCGGACATTGAGCTGGATGGCGAGAGTCAGTCTTTTGCCGATTCGCAGGCCCCGCAGATCAACCTGTACGGTGTCACGTTCTCCGTGGGCAGAGAAACCGCACGCGTGAACGTGAATATGGGGGTGAATTACATCTTCGGCTCGGGCGATGCGCAGGGGTGGGATTGCGAACATCCGGATGACATCCATCAAACCAAGGTCAGCGCATCCGAACAAAGCCTCTACTTTTTCTTCACCACCTCTTACCTGCTGTGACTCGCCGAGAACCGTTTTGCGGCGATGTGCGACCTCGTGTTTGACGTCCACTCGACAGGTATCTCGAAGACGGCTCGCGAGACGCGCGCCCTCCAATGCCCGCTCGGGTACTTTAAAACACTTGAAGTCCGACGGGCCGCGAGGAGCAGGGTGGCAGTCGGGGTGACATAACACTTTACAAAAAAATGTCAAACAACCATACTGTACCGCTTGTAATGGTCATATGTTCCCAAGGGTAAAGACAACTCAAAGAAGGAGGCGCGAATGTCAAAATTGAGCGATGTGCTGGATAAAAAAGGGTGTGATGTATTCACCGTTTCGCCGAAAGCACCTGTGTTGGAGGCCATTCGGCAGATGACGGAGAAAGCCATCGGGACGGCGGTTGTGCTGGAGGGCGGCAAGCTAGTCGGCATTGTTTCGGAACGGGATTTCATTCGCAAGGTGGTGGTGGCCGGGAAGAGTGCGGAATCGGCCTGCGTGGCGGACATCATGACACGCCAGGTATTTGTCGAGAAGCCGGAGTCGTTGGTCGAGGATTGCCTGCAACTGATGACGGGTAAGCGCATTCGGCATTGTCCGGTGATGAAGGGTAATGAGCTGGCTGGAATCGTATCTATTGGCGACCTGGTAAAGTTCAGGCTTTCGGAACAGGCTGCGGCGATCCGGGATTACCAGCAGTACATCTATCAGGCGTACTGATTCATTAATTATTTGGAGCGGAACGGCCGGCCGGCGTGTTTTTTTTTCAGGCGCACCGGCCGGACGCCCCCGCAGACCCCTGAAAAAGGAGAACCCTCATGGTGGAATGTAAAGAAGCGGCAGGTTGCTGCTGCGGAGAAAACGTCTCGGAAGAGGAGCTGATGCTCCGACTGGACGAATGTATTGCGGAATACAAAGACAAGCCGGGCGGGCTGATTCCGGCCCTGCAGACCGCGCAGGCGATTTTTGGGTATTTGCCGGAAGCGGTGCTCTTGAAGATCAGCGCCGGGTTTGACAAGTCCTACAGCGAAGTGGCAGGGGTCGTCGGATTTTACTCCTTTTTCTCGACGCAGCCACGCGGCAAAAACACCGTACGTGTTTGTCTGGGTACGGCGTGTTACGTGCGCGGCGGCAAGCAGATTCTGGAATCGTTGAAGAAAGAACTGGGTGTGGATGTGGGAGAGACCACGGAAGACCGTGAATTCACGCTGGAGGTGGCGCGCTGCTTTGGGGCGTGTGGTCTGGCGCCGGTCATTACGGTGAATGATAATGTACACCAGCGGGTCAAATCGTCCGGACTGCGTGAAATTTTGGGTCAATACAAACAACAGGAAGCCGGGGAGGCCGCCCATGCCGAATAAAATTTGCAGCATGAAGGATTTGAATGCCATCAAAGAGAAATGGGCGGACGAATTGGCTCTGCGCGAAGGGAAACCTTCCGGAAAAGCGCGCCGCGTATTGATTTGCGTGGGGGGGAGTTGTCTGGCCTCCGGTTCGCAGAAGCTGTGCGATGCGTTTAAAGAGGCGGTGGAGCGGCACGGGCTCGGGACGTCGGTTGAGTTGGTTCATACGGGTTGCATGGGCCCCTGCGCGGGCGGTCCGGTGGCCAAGGTGATGCCCGATGGCGTGTTCTACCAGAAGCTCACCCCGGAAAACGCAGAAGAGATTGTGACGGAGCATCTGAAAGGTGGCCGCGTGGTCGAGCGCTTGGTTTATCAGGATGAATACGGCAAGCAGGTTCCCCAAGAGAGCGACATTAAATTTTTCAATCGTCAGACGAAGATCGTGCTGCGAAACTGCGGCCTGATTGATCCGCTGAACATCGAAGAATATATCGCCCGCGACGGCTATCAGCCGTTGGCCACCCTGCTCAAGGGTGTCGCGCAGGACGACGTGGTGGAAAGTATTTTGAAGTCAGGGCTTCGCGGGCGCGGCGGCGGTGGTTTCCCCACCGGCCTGAAGTGGAAGCTGACGCGACGTGCCGAGGGGAACCCCAAAAGCGTGGTGTGCAATGCCGATGAAGGCGATCCGGGCGCGTTTATGGACCGCAGCGTCCTGGAGGGCGATCCGCACAGCGTGATCGAAGGCATGGCGATTGCCGCCTATGCGATTGAAGCCACGCGCGGCTACGTCTATTGCCGCGCGGAGTATCCCATTGCTGTTTTTCGGCTTACGAAGGCGTTGGAACAGGCGCGCGAATACGGTCTGCTCGGACAGGGGGTTCTGGGTAGTTCCTTTGATTTTGACATCGAGATACGGATGGGTTCAGGCGCCTTCGTGTGCGGCGAGGAAACTGCGCTGATGACGTCCATTGAAGGCAAGCGCGGTGAGCCGCGTCCACGCCCGCCGTTTCCGGCCAACAAGGGCCTTTGGGGTTTGCCGACCCTGCTGAACAACGTGGAAACCTTTGCCAGTGTGCCGGCGATCATCCATCACGGTGCCGACTGGTATGCGAAGCTAGGCACCGAAAAAAGCAAGGGGACCAAGGTGTTCGCCTTGGCGGGTGCGGTGAATCATACCGGCCTGGTGGAAGTGCCGATCGGCATTCAGCTCGGTGAGTTGATCTACGATGTGGGCGGCGGCATTCCCGGCGGAAAATCGTTCAAAGCGGCGCAGATTGGCGGCCCCTCCGGTGGATGTATCCCGAAAAACCATCTGAATGTTTCGCTGGATTACGAGTCGCTGATTGAATTGGGCGCCATCATGGGATCGGGCGGCCTGATTGTGATGGACGATGAGACCTGTATGGTGGACGTGGCGAGGTTTTTCCTGGAGTTCGTGCAGGAGGAATCCTGCGGCAAGTGCGTGCCGTGCCGTGTGGGCACCAAGCGCCTGCTGGAAATCCTGACCCGCATCTGCGACGGAAAGGGCGAGGAAGGCGACATTGAGCGCCTCATTGAATTGAGCGAGCGCATTAAGGAAACGGCGCTGTGCGGACTGGGCAAGACGGCTCCGAACCCGGTGCTTTCCACCATTCGTCACTTCCGCGAGGAATATGTGGCGCATATCCGTGACAAGCACTGTCCGGCGGGCGTTTGCCCGAACCTGGTGCGTGCGCCCTGTCAGAGTGCATGTCCGGCGGGCGTGGATGTCCCGGGCTTTGTGGCGCTGGTGGGCGAGAAGCGCTATGCCGAGGCATTGCGCCTGCACCGCGAGCGGAATCCCTTTGCGGCGGCCTGCGCACGGGTTTGTTTCCATTACTGCGAGGATCACTGCCGACGGGCGTCGCTGGATACGCCGGTCTCGATTCGCGGCGTGAAGCGTTTCATGGTGGACCAGGAAGTCACCGTGCAGGTACCCGATGTGTGGGAGAACGAAGAAAACGCGAAGCGGAAGGTGGCCGTGATCGGCGCTGGACCGGCGGGACTTTCCTGCGCGTACTTTTTGGCGCGTCTGGGCTACAAGCCGGTGGTGTACGAAGCGGAACAGCGTCCGGGCGGCATGATGACGCAGGCCATTCCGGCCTACCGTCTGCCCCGCGAAATTCTGGCGCGCGAAGTGCGCATGATGGAGCGCATTGGCGTCCAGATTGAAACCGGACGGCGACTGGGCTCGGACATTCACCTGCAGGAACTGAAAGACCAGGGTTGCGAGGCGGTCTTCTTCGGCGTGGGCGCTCCAGACTGCACCAAGCTGGGCATTCCCGGCGAGGAGCTGGAGGGCGTCACCGGTGCACTGGAATTTCTCCGGCATTACAACACGCGCGGATCGGTTCCCGTGGGGCGTCATGTGGTGGTGTGCGGCGGCGGTAATGCCGCTGTGGATGCTGCCCGTACGGCGATCCGCCTCGATGCCGAGAGCGTGACGATTATTTACCGGCGCACCCGCGAGGAAATGCCGGCCTATGCCGAGGAAATCGAAGAGGCCGAAAACGAGGGCGTCAAGCTGATGATGCTGACCTCGCCGGTTGAAATGATTGGCGAGAACGGCAAGCTCACGGGCATACGCTGCACACGCATGAAACTGGGCGATTACGACCGCTCGGGGCGGCGTCGTCCCGAAGCCTCCGACGAGGAGGCCGTGCTGATTCCCTGCGAACAGGTCATCTCGGCGGTGGGCCAGGAACTGCATTCCAAGGGCATGCTGGATGGCGTGGAACTGAATCTGTCCGAGAAGGGATTCGTTCGTGTCGATCCGGTGACTCAGCGCACCTCGACCGACTGGATTTTCGCGGGCGGCGATGCGGTGCGCGGTCCGGCCTCGGTGATTGAAGCCGTGGCCGATGGCGAGCGTGCGGCGATTGGTATCGACTGGATGCTGACCGGAGAAAGACACGATTTCTGGCGGGAGCAGAAGCCGTTGGATGTCGAGTTTGATCCGGATGCCGATCCATCGGAGACGCCGAGGCAGAAGCTGCCGCTGATTTCCGTGGA